>Ga0215277_1023_pt1 | contig 60545 bp, 58 predicted proteins | sample ZER3_50Endo4_M4_FD_182619 | JGI IMG/M metagenome (GOLD analysis project Ga0215277, IMG submission 182619) | Enriched cells of freshwater protists from Biology Centre CAS, Ceske Budejovice, Czech Republic - ZER3_50Endo4_M4 | ecosystem: Environmental > Aquatic > Freshwater > Unclassified ... | reverse complement strand
TTCTACGCGCTAGAACTTTTCTTCCATTCGCAGAAGCCATTCTGTCCATAAATCCGTGCTTATTTCTTCTTTTTCTTTTCGATGGTTGAAATGTTCTTTTGCTCATTGCTTTGTATCTTTAAAAATGGTATCTATTAACTCTTTTTTGGTTTTGGATATCGTTGTTCAAAAACCGAGTGCAAATATACAAAGACTTTTTTTTCTCGCAAGCACTTTTATAAAAATATTTTTAATTCCTTTTACTATATTTGCAATCACAAATTTACATTAATTATGTTTCACAAAAATATTAAACTGATTTTGGCCGGACTTCTAGTAGTGGCGGGCATTTGGCAATTTACAGAAAGTAATATCGGAAATGGTATATTTTTGATTTTATTGACTGCGATTCCAATTTTTCTTTATTTTAAAAACGAATTTATCCTTTTAGCTTTCCTTAAATTAAGAAAACAAGACTTTGTAGGAGCTAATAAATGGTTATCATATATCAAAAATCCAGAAGGCGCATTAGTAAGAAAACAACAAGGATACTTAAACTACTTACAAGGTATCATGTTATCTCAAACAAATATCAACCAAGCAGAGAAGCATTTCAAAAAAGCAATCGAACTTGGATTATCAATGGATATGGATTTAGCTGTAGCTAAATTAAACCTTGCAGGAGTTGCAATGTCACGCAGAAGAAAACTTGAAGCGACTAATTTATTAAATGAAGCTAAGAAATTAGACAAACAAGGAATACTGAAAGAGCAAATCACAATGATGAAAGAACAAATGAAAAAAATCTAAACGATTTTTAATTTTCAATTTTTAAAATCCCAAATTCCAAAAGAATTTGGGATTTTTTAAGTTTAGATTGAAGAAGTTTAGATTTTATTCTCATTTTATGTCTTCCTGAGCGAAGTCGAAGGACACACAAAGTGCAGACAGACAGAATGGATTAAGCATGAGATCCTTCGACTCCGCTCAGGAGGACAAAACTTTATGACAACTTTGCGCAAATCTTTGTCAAAGTTTTAAACTTTGACAAAGATCGAAAACTTGAAATCTCAAACTTGAAACTTCAAACTTTTAGTCCTCCAAAATAATAGAAGGCAGATTTTCATTCAGCCATTTATACTTATTTAAGATCATAATATGTGTTCCTCCTTTCACTATAATACACTTATCAATATACTTTATAGGAAAAACATCGTCGTGATCCCCATGAATGTGCACTACATTTTCATCGATTTTATTGCGATCCCAAAGAATTACACTTTCTACTGCCCATTGCAGATAACCTAAATCACGAACAGATAGAAACTTCTCATACAATTTGATTCTCTTATTGACTTTTTCACCAAAAGAAAATTTAGCTAATTTTTCAACATTAAGAATTAATTGCATCGGAATTAATTTGTAGGCTTTTGTGGTCTTCCCTATTTTCATTCTTCTAGGAAATTCCAAATTACTTCGAACACTCGAAATAATAATTACTTTTCTAGCTTTTATATGTTTAGAAATTTCCTGCACTAGGATTCCGCCAAAAGAAACTCCGACCAAAACAGGATTTTCGTCTTTTATCTTTTTACTAATTCGAAGTGCATAATCTGACAAAGATTCTTTTGGATTTGGAATTTCCCATTCTAAAAGATGCATTTCAAAAATATCTTCATCCAATTTTATTCTTTCAAAAATAGATGAACTCGCAGCCAAACCTGGCATAAAATAAACTGGAATTTTACTCATAACATTAAAATGAAATTACCATTAGGGTATTTATTCTAAAAAATAAAGTTACTTTTTTTAATATCATGACAATCAAATTTCAGACCTATTTTACAGCGATTCTAAAAAAATTGAACTTCGAAACAATAACTTAAAGTTTATAGCTGCAAAAAATAATTTAATATTGAAAATCAAATGATTACCTTTGCAATTCGAAATATTTTTTGAATTTAAAACTTATAAAGAATTTTCTTTCAATAAAATTTCGGATCCCAAATTCACTATTTACCAATAACCTAACAAGAAATTACTATGGAAACTTCTGTAACTATGGAAATCAAAGACAACACATTTGCACGCCAATTCGAAACTGTCATCCCTGAAGGTATGTTAGCAGTTGAGTACTCATTTCAAGAAAAAAAGATCTTTTTAACCAAAATCAACAAGCCAGATTCATACGAGAACGAAGATGCAATTAACACTTTACTTAAAAACATACTAGATTTAAGTTCTGAAAAAAATTACAGAGTAGTTCCTATCCATCCAAAGATTGTTACATTTTTCAAAAAAAATCCTAGATATAAAGAATTACTTCCTCCTGGAATTAGAATCTAAAAATATCCAATAATTCGGAGCCATAATCCTCCAATTACCATATAAATTAAGAGCATAACCAAACCGGTTATAAGCCCTTTGACCCACCAGCTCTTTAGGTCAACGTAGCCGCTCCCGAAAAACACGGGTGCCGGACCATGACCATAATGAGTTAAAGTTCCGTAAAGAGATCCGATAAAACCAAGCATGAATGCTAACAATAACCCCGGAATCCCGAGCGAAACTCCAACACCAAGCAAGGCTGCGTACATTGCTGCAACGTGCGCAGTTGCACTTGCAAAAAGATAATGACTAAAGAAATACACCAATATAATAATCGGAAAAGCCATCTGCCAGCTTAATCCGCCGATTTGCGCTTTTACTAAATCGCTGAACCACGCTATAAAACCTAATTCGTTTAACGAACTGGCCATCATTACCAAAACAGAAAACCAGACAATTGTATCCCAAGCACCTTTTTCAGCTTTCACATCTTCCCAAGTTAAAACTGAAGTTAGCAATAAAATTACTAGACCAATAAAAGCAGTTGTTGTAGCATCAATAGAAAGCAAATCTCCTGTCATCCAAAGAAAAAGAAGAATAAAAAATGTCAACAGCATCATCCATTCGTTTCTTGTAATGGCACCCATTTCTTTTAATTTCTGCATGGCAAGCTGTGGAGCATCACCCGTTTTCTTTAATTCTGGAGGATAAATTTTATAAAGCACAAACGGAATCACAAAAAACGCGCACAAACCCGGAACAATCGCCGCCGCCGCCCAAGACATCCAACTGATTTTAATCCCTAAATTAAGCGCAAACTTCTGGCACATCGGATTACTTGCCGTTCCTGTCAAAAACATAGAAGAGGCAATCAAATTCATATTATAACTATTCAAAGTCAAATATGCACCCAATTTCCTATGTGTCTCTGGTTTGTCGGGCATTGAACCAAAACTCATCGACATAGATTTCATAATCGGGTAAACGATCCCTCCTCCTCTGGCCGTATTACTTGGAACAGCTGGCGCTAAAACCAAATCTGCCAATCCTAAACCATAAGCCAGTCCTAGAGAACTTTTTCCGAATATTTTTATGAATAAAAAAGCAATTCTGTTTCCAAGACCCGTTTTTATAAATCCCCTTGCTATGAAAAACGAAATTCCGATCAGCCAGATTACCTTATCACCAAATCCTTTTAATGCCAATGTGATCGATTTTCCAGGATCTCCCGGAGCCAAAACCTGAGACATTGCCGTTAAAGCAATTGCAATCATACACATAGTTCCCATCGGAGCTGCTTTTAAGATGATTCCCAAAATAGTAGCTACGAAAATGGCAAACAAATGCCATGCTTCTGTCACAACGCCTTCTGGAGCAGGAATAAACCAAATGGCAACTAAAACTGCCAGCGTAATTAGAGTCTGAGGAATTTTTACTTCTTTCATAAAAAACAAAAATTAAGTGAATTAAATTCTAAGCTGTAACTGAATTAAAAACAGATTATCGTTATAGGTTGACGTATCTGGAATACTTCTATCGAATCTGTCAATTTCAAATCCCATTTCGATACGGCCTGTATACGATTTTCCAAATTCTAAACTGATCATTGGCGTGTAAGTAGTACGAACATTTGAATCGACCTTATAACTTGGGTCGAAAGTTTCGTAACGACAAGAAATTTCAAGTGCCGTGAGTTTATTATAATTTACTACATATCTAAAGTTTGGCAGAAAATATATGCCTCGCATTTGATAATCTGCAACATTATCTGTACGGTTAGCAACTGGCAAAGAGTAATATAAATTATGATTTGTTCCTTGTTTATATTCTATCTGCAAATCGAAACTAAGTTTATCAGTTATTTTAAAATCGCTGGTAATATCAGCTCCAATAGCAAAAACATCTTCTTTAAAAACCTTACCAAAACCTCCGTTTAAACCCAGATTAATTTTATGTTCTTTTGACAAACCAAAAACCCATCTTGACGAAAATTGTTTTCCGTTATCTTTATCCATTTCTGCATTTTTCCCATTTCCATTTAAAACAGAAACAGCATAATTTACTGGAATCTTTCCAAGGTCAAAAGCTCCTGTTGCTGACGCTCCAATCTGAAAACTCGTCCATCCGTTTTTTCCAAATTCATAATACTGATTTGAAAAATCAAAAGACTTAATAATATCTACCGGAACAAGCTCTTCAATACCAAATGCCGGACGAAATTGTCCTCCTGTTAAGGCTATGTATTTATTAAAAGTATACTTCCCGTAAGCGTTTTCAAGAACTTTCCCTTTTGGATCAGATTTAAAATCAGCTAAATTGACTAGAATTACAATTTCTGTAGTCTCGCTTAACTTCGTATTTAAACCGACACGCATTCTTTTTATATCAAAAGAACTTTGAACTGCATCTCCTGTCGAATGATGTGTTCCTAAAACATCTACATTATCTCCAAAGCTTTCTAGATATCTTGCTTGAAGAAGACCTTTTAATTGAAATTGTGGATATTTTACTTCTTCAATTCCTTTTTTATCAGTATCAGCTCCTTGATTCAAATCACCTTGGGCGTGTAAAAAAGTTGGCGTTATAAAAAAGAGAAAAAAAATTGGCATTAGTAGACTTTTACTCATAGGCTTAAAATAAATGAAACAGTAATGCTTATACAGCAATTTATAAATCAGCTCTTTATTCTTAAGATCAAAAAGTTAACTACTGATAGTCAACGCGAAATGGGAGTACTAAAATAACAAAAAAAGACATTTATTGTAAAAAAAATTGCATTAAAATAATGTTATAAATATTGCAATAAAAAAAGGGCGTAAGAATTAAACTTACGCCCTTTTAAAATTTATAGTGAAAAATATTATTTCTCGATCTCTCTCATAGAATCCATTTTCTTGTGCGCTAAGAAACCAGCCACATCTTCAAAATGTTCTTTTACTCTTTTGTTTCCGAATTCAAAAACTTTAGTTGCTAATCCGTCAAGGAAATCACGGTCGTGAGAAACTAAGATTAAAGTTCCATCAAAATCTCTCAATGCATCTTTAATAATGTCTTTTGTTTTCATATCTAAGTGATTCGAAGGCTCATCCAGAATTAACAAGTTAACTGGCTCCAACAATAATTTAATCATTGCCAAACGTGTTTTTTCTCCTCCAGAAAGCACTTTTACTTTCTTAGTAATATCATCACCTTGAAACATGAAAGCTCCCAAGATATTTTTGATTTGAGTTCTAATGTCTCCAACCGCTATACTATCAATAGTTTCAAAAATTGTAGCATTTTCATCTAACAATGCCGCTTGATTTTGAGCAAAATATCCAATTTGTGCATTATGACCGATTTCAACGCTTCCTGAGTCAACGCCGATTTCTTTCATAATTGCTTTAATCATGGTTGATTTTCCTTCACCATTTTTCCCAACAAAAGCCACTTTTTGTCCACGCTCGATTACAATGTTTGCATCTTTAAAAACCACATGATCTCCGTAAGCTTTAGACATTTCTTTCACAATAACAGGATATTGTCCAGAACGCGCAGCAGGCGGGAATTTTAAACGTAATGCAGAAGTATCTACTTCATCAACTTGAACGATTTCTAATTTTTCCAACATTTTCACACGAGACTGAACAGCGTCTGTTTTAGAGAATGTTCCTTTAAAACGATCAATAAAAGCACGATTTTCCGCAATCATTTTTTGCTGCTCATCGTATGCTTTTTGTTGGTGAATTCTACGATCTTTTCTTAATTCTAAATAATGAGTATATTTTGCTTTGTAATCGTAAATTCTTCCCATTGTCACTTCGATAGTTCTGTTTGTAATATTATCTACAAACGCTCTATCGTGCGAAATTACCACTACCGCTTTAGCTTGATTTAGCAAAAACTCCTCTAACCATTGAATACTTTCAATATCCATGTGGTTCGTTGGCTCATCTAGCAAGATCAAATCTGGTTTTCTTAATAGAATTTTAGCCAATTCGATACGCATTCTCCATCCTCCAGAAAATTCAGAAGTCTGACGCGTAAAATCTTCTCTTTCGAAACCTAAACCAACTAAAATTTTCTCTACTTCTGCTTCGTAGTTAACTTCTTCAATTGCATAAAATTTCTCGCTTAAGTCAGAAACTCTTTCGATCAATTTCATGTATTCGTCACTTTCATAATCAGTACGAACTGTCAATTGCTCATTGATATTGTCAATTTCAGCTTTCATTGTAAAAATCTCGCTGAAAGCTTTTGATGCCTCTTCCATAACGGTTGCTCCGTCTTCAGTAAGCAAATGCTGTGGCAAGTAAGCAATTACAGCTTCTTTTGGAGCAGAAATACTTCCTGTAGAAGGTTTGTTTACACCAGCAATTATCTTTAAAAGTGTCGATTTTCCCGCACCATTTTTACCCATAAGGGCAATTTTATCATTTTCATTAATAGCAAAAGAAACATCGCTAAAAAGTGTAGTTCCGCCAAACTGAACCGAAATATCGTTAACTGTAATCATTTGTCTTTGTTAATTTGTTTAATCGGTTAATCGTTTATCTGACTACCCCATTTTTTTCGTGCTGCAAAGATAGATTAATTAGATAATTAGGCAATTTGAAAATTAGATAATTTTGAAAATGTGTATATTAGATAATTTACTAATTAATAATACGTTAATTCTAAATAAATAAAAACCTAAATGGTTTTTAACATTTGAAAATTTTAATCTTAACTTGTACTATAATTTTAAAAATCAGCAAAATATGAGAACGAAATTAAAACTGACCGTTTCCCTAATTGCAGGGTTACTATTTGGACTTTCGGCAAATGCACAAAAAACTGTAATTAAAAAAGAAGCTTTACCTGCAAATGCGCAAGCTTTTTTAAAAACACATTTCGGATCGAAAAAACCAAGCTATATATTACAAGACAAAGACATTCTTTCTACAGAATACAAAGTAAAATTTAACAATGAGATCGAAATCGAATTTGACAAAAAAGGAAACTGGAAAGAAGTTGATGGAAAAAGCAACAATATTCCAAAATCTATAGTTCCTAAAAAAATCACTTCTTACATAAAAGAAAATTTCCCAAAAGAAAAAGTAACCAAAATCGAAATCGAAAGTTCTGGCTATGAAACGAAACTTACTAACGGTCTAGAATTGAAATTCAACTTAAAAGAAGATTTTATTAAAATTGACAAATAAAAAAATGTGTCAATTTGATAATGTGCCAATTAGAAAATTCTCAATACTTTAAAACAAAACCCGACAGGCTTCAAAAACCTGTCGGGTTTGGAAAAATTATCTAATTGACTAATTTTCTAATTATCTCATTAAAATTAATCCTTTCTCCATTTTTTAGTTTCTTCGAAGACATGCTCTAAGATCGCCTGTTCAGTTTCATCAAAATCGATATTTCTTCTTGATAAAACCAATCGAGCAGTTTCAAAAGCTTTCTTAGTTACGTAAGTTGTAAATCCTGCAGCACCGCCCCAAGAAAAACTCGGAACAAAATTACGAGGAAAACCAGAACCGAAAATATTAGCACTTACACCAACAACAGTTCCTGTATTGAACATCGTATTGATTCCGCATTTACTGTGATCTCCCATCATTAAACCACAAAACTGAAGTCCGGTTTTAGCAAAACCTTCTGTTTCGTAGCTCCATAATTTCACTTCTTCGTAATTGTTTTTTAGGTTTGAATTATTAGAATCTGCACCGATATTGCACCATTCTCCTAAAACAGAATCTCCCAAAAATCCTTCGTGTCCTTTGTTTGAATTAGCAAAAAGAACTGAGTTCTTCACCTCTCCGCCTATTCTAGATCCAGGTCCAACAGTTGTTGCACCATAAACTTTAGCCGACATTTTTACCATTGCATTTTCGCATAAAGCGAATGGCCCGCGAATTACAGTTCCTTCCATAATTTCGGAATTCTTACCTATATATATAGGTCCGTTGGATGCATTTAAAGTTACGAACTCTAATTTTGCTCCTTCTTCGATAAAAATATTTTCTGGCGCTATTACATTAACGCTTTTAGGAATTGGTTGTGAAGTGCGATCTTCTGTCAAGTATTTAAAATCCTGACGAATTGCAGCATCGTTTTTAGAAAAAATATCCCAAGTATGTTCAATAGTAATACAATCTTCGTTGTATGGAATAATTTCGTAAGAATCAAAATCGACTTCTTCCTGATTTTCGCTTGCAAAAAATGCAATTACATCTTCGCCTTTAAAGATTGCTTGATTTTCTGTTAAATTAGAAACCATCTCTGCAAGAGTATCATTTGGCAAATACGCTGCATTGATCATTACGTTTTCTTCCATTTCAACCATTGGGAATTTTTCCGATAAATATTCCTCAGTAATGGTAGTGATAGTCGAACCTAAATATTTTTCCCATTTCTGACGAATGGTCATAATTCCGACTAAAATATCAGCTACAGGTCTAGTAAAAGTAAAGGGTAATAAAGCATTCCGAACGGGGCCGTCGAAAAGAATGTAGTTCATAAATAATTGAGTGTTTATTAAAAATTAGTTTGGTTACCTGGTTCAAAGTTACAAATAATTTACTGTTTTAATTAAAAACCACATTAACGAAAAGTAATATTTCACCCATAAAAAAAGCCTTCCAGAGTATGGAAGGCTTTTGTATAATGTAAAACAGCTATTATTTTTTAGCGTGTTTAGCGTATTTAGTTTTGAATTTATCAATACGTCCTGCAGTATCGATAAGTTTAGATTTACCAGTATAAAAAGGGTGAGATGTTCTAGAAATCTCCATTTTTACAACTGGATACTCAACTCCGTCAACTTCAATTGTTTCTCTTGTATCTGCAGTAGATTTAGTGATAAAAACGTCATCATTAGACATGTCTTTAAATGCAACTAATCTGTAATTTTCTGGGTGAACTCCTTTTTTCATCTTTTCTTTTTATTTTATTGTTATAGAGCACTTTTATTTTGAAGCTTTTTCATGGTTAGAAAAAGGTATAAACAAGCAATACTCTTTTTTGTTTAAAAATTTAATTATTTTTGAGTGTGCAAATTTACAATTCTTTTTTAATAAACAAACAGTTAGCCTACTTTTTTTTAGTTTATTTCGAAAAGCTTTTTTTATATTCGATTATAGTGGGAATTACTATATTTGTGGATTAATTTTAAACCTATCAAATATGATTAATGAAGTTATAAAAAAGAATGGCGTTACGTATGGTGTAATGATCGGAATTGCATCGGCTTTGGTTACCGCTACAATCTATGCTGTTGATTTAAACTTATTTACAGCTTGGTGGATGGGAATACTAGGAATCGTAATAAGCCTTACAATTAGTATTATTTTACTTTCTAAAACTAAGAAAGAATTAAATGGCGTTTTTCCTTTCAAAGATGCTTTTACTACTTATTTTATAGCCGCAGTAATCGGTATTTTAATATCTACAACTTTTAACATCGTATTATTTAACGTAGTTGATCCAGGTGCAAAAGATACTTTAAGCGAAATTATGATCAAATATACTGTTGGTATGATGCAGAAATTTGGCACACCAGCATCGGCAATTAACGAAGCTGTTGCTAAAATGAAAGAAAGCAACCCATACTCTACTTTTGAACTATTAAAAGGATCAATTTTTGCTATGGTTGTCAGCGCAATTTTCGGATTAATTTTCGCAGCATTTTTTAAAAGCAAATCTACACAAGAATAAAAATATAAATGAATTTATCTATACTTATACCGCTTCTAAACGAGGAGGAATCACTTAAAGAACTCTATACTTGGATCATTAAAGTGATGCAGTCTAACAATTACTCTTATGAAATCATTTTTGTAGATGATGGTAGTACAGATAATTCTTGGCAGATTATTGAAGGCTTTTCTAACGAAAACCCAAATGTAAAAGGGATTCGTTTCATGAAAAACTTCGGAAAATCTCAAGCTTTACATGCTGGTTTTGCAAAAGCAAAAGGTGATGTTATCATTACTATGGATGCTGACTTGCAAGACAGTCCAGACGAAATTCCTGAATTGTACGAAATGATTACAGCTCAGAAATTCGATTTGGTTTCTGGCTGGAAAAAGAAACGCTACGATTCTGTTGTTGCAAAAAATCTTCCTTCAAAATTATTTAACTGGGCGGCTAGAAAAACTTCTGGCGTTGAGCTAAACGATTTTAACTGCGGATTGAAAGCCTACAAAAATGTCGTAGTAAAAAACATCGAAGTTTCTGGTGAAATGCACCGCTATATTCCTGTTTTGGCTAAAAATGCTGGATTCGGAAAAATTGGCGAGAAAGTAGTAATTCACCAAGCTAGAAAATATGGTGAAACTAAATTCGGAATGGAGCGTTTCATAAACGGTTTCCTAGATTTGATTACGATTTGGTTTTTATCAAGATTCGGAAAAAGACCTATGCACTTATTCGGTGCTATGGGATCTTTAATGTTTATCATCGGATTTTTATCTGCAGGATATATTGGTGTTTCTAAACTATACCATATGTATACTGGAATGAAATATACTTTGGTTACAAACAATCCATGGTTTTATATTGCTTTAACTACTATGATTCTTGGTACTCAATTATTTTTAGCAGGTTTCTTAGGCGAAATTATTCTAAGAACTAAAAGCAATGAAGCACGTTATAAAGTAGCCCGAGAGGTTAATTTTTAACGAAGAGCCCTAGCCCTGATGGGAACGGCATCCTTTTGTGGTGGGGTTCACCACAAAAGATATAGTGTACAGCAGGATTAGCTCCTGAAAAAAAACTTATCTTTAATTAAAACTTTAAAAAGACATTACATGAATATCGCACCAAATATATTAGACGCTGTAAACGAATGGTTAACACCAACGTTTGATCAAGAAACGCAAGCTGCTGTTAAGGAATTAATGACAACTTCTCCAAAAGAACTAGAAGAGAGTTTTTACAAAAACTTAGAGTTCGGGACTGGTGGAATGCGCGGTGTTATGGGTATCGGAAACAACCGAATCAATAAATATACGCTTGGAAAAAATACTCAGGGATTATCTGATTATATGCATAAAGTTTTCCCAAACGAGCCTTTAAAAGTTGCTATTGCTTACGATTGTCGTCATAATAGTAATACTTTGGCAAAAGTGGTTGCTGATGTTTTCTCTGCAAACGGAATCCAAGTTTATTTGTTTTCTGATTTAAGACCAACTCCAGAATTATCTTTTGCCCTTAAATATTTAAAATGTCAGTGCGGAATTGTTTTAACAGCTTCTCACAATCCACCAGAATATAATGGTTACAAAGTATATTGGCAAGATGGCGGACAGATTGTTCCTCCGCAAGACAAAGAAATTGTCAATGAAATTGAAAGCTTAAGCTATGACAAAATCAAATTCAACGCAAACGAAGATTTGATTCAATACATTGATACAGAAATAGACAAAGCTTTTATAAAATCGTCTATTGAAAACGCAAGTTTTAATACTCCAGCTGAAGCTAAAGACAATCTTCACATTGTTTTTACTTCATTGCACGGAACTTCTATAAAATCAATTCCAGATACTTTATCGCAAGCTGGATACAAAAATGTTCATATTGTTCCGGAACAAGCTGTTCCAGACGGAAATTTCCCAACAGTAAAATCTCCGAACCCAGAAGAACCTGAAGCTTTAACAATGGCTTTGGCTTTGGCAGACAAAACAAATTCTGACATTGTAGTGGGAACAGATCCTGACTGCGACCGTTTAGGAGTTGCTGTTCGTAATAACGATGGCAAAATGATTTTATTGAACGGAAACCAGACTATGGTTTTAATGACTTCTTTCCTTTTGAAACAATGGAAAAAAGCTGGTAAATTAAATGGAAAACAATTCGTTGGTTCAACAATCGTTTCAACTCCAATGATGATGGAATTAGCGACAAGCTATGGTGTTGAGTGCAAAGTTGGATTGACTGGTTTCAAATGGATCGCAAAAATGATCAAAGATTTTCCTGAACTTGAATTTATCGGTGGTGGTGAAGAAAGTTTCGGATTTATGGTTGGAGATGCAGTTAGAGATAAAGATGCTGTTGCAGCTACTTTATTAATTTGTGAAGTTGCCGCTCAAGCGAAAGCTGCCGGAAGCTCTGTTTATAAAGAACTTTTACAGCTTTATGTTGAAAATGGTTTTTACAAAGAATTCTTAGTTTCATTGACTAAAAAAGGAATGGAAGGCTTACAAGAAATCAACCAAATGATGATCGATTTACGTGAGAATCCTCTAAAAGAAGTTAACGGACAAAGAGTTATTATGGTTGAAGATTACCAGTCGTCTATTGCTTTAAACTTATTAGACGGATCAGAATCAACAATGGACATTCCGAAATCGAATGTATTGATTTATTACACAGAAGACGGATCAAAAATTTGTGCAAGACCTAGTGGAACTGAGCCTAAAATTAAATTCTACATCAGTGTAAATGCTGAAATCGAATCGGTTTTAGATTTTGAGGAAGCTGAGAAATTCTTAGACAGCAAAATACAAAACATCATTGCAGACATGCAATTGAACTAAACCTGTATTTTTCAATAATATATTTTTGCACATTGCGTACAAAACTAACAAGTTAGACATCTTCACTCTGATTTACAATCTTAAAAGTAAATCAGAGTTTTTTTTTATAAAAAAAACTAAAAAGAAATTGAAAACACCTCAATTGGATTAATTTTGTGCAGTAAAAATTACACGCTCAAAACAAACACCAAAATCCAAAAGAGCTGACAAACCAAAAAAAATAATATCAAAAAAAATAAATGAGTAATTTCAAAAAAATAGTTCCTTTTATATATCCGTATAAAAAATACGCATTCTTAAATATCTTTTTCAATATTTTGTATGCACTTTTCAGCACACTTTCGTTTGTTGCTTTAATACCGATGCTTCAAGTACTATTCGACAAAACCAAAGAAAATTATACAAAACCTGTATACACAGGAATTTTGCACATTAAAGAGTATGGAGAAGATTACTTGAGCTACTACATTACCACTTCAAAAGGAACTCATGAATCTGGCTATGTGCTATCTATAATGGTTGCCATAATCATCTCAATCTTTTTACTTAAAAACTTAGCCGATTATTTGGCGATGTTTTTCATTAATTTCCTTCGAAATGGTGTTTTAAAAGACATGCGAAACGCATTGTACAAAAAAACATTAGAACTTCCTTTGGCTTTTTATTCTGAAAAAAGAAAAGGAGATGTAATTTCTAGAATTTCTGCTGACGTAAACGAGGTCCAAAACTCCTTCTTAGCAATCTTAGAACTTATCGTAAAAGAACCTTTAACGATTATCTTTACGATTATCACCATGCTTATTATTAGCGCCAAACTGACTCTATTTGTTTTCATTTTTATTCCAGTTTCTGGTTATATCATTTCATTGATCGGAAAACAACTTAAAAAACAATCTACTAAAGCTCAGGAAGAACAAGGAAGATTTCTTTCTACTATCGAAGAAACAATTGGTGGATTGAAAGTTGTAAAAGGTTATAATTCTGAAAATTACTTTAATCAAGTTTTCCAAAATTCGACAGAACGTTTTTTCACGTTATCAAATAGTATTGGAAACCGCCAAAATTTAGCTTCTCCTGCAAGTGAATTTATGGGAATCACTGTAATTGCCATTTTGCTTTGGTACGGAGGTCAGATGGTTTTAATTGATAAAACTTTAGAAGGCGCTGCATTTATCGCTTACATGGGATTAGCGTATAATATTTTAACTCCTGCAAAAGCAATCTCTAAAGCTTCTTACGGAGTAAAAAGAGGAAATGCCGCTGCAGAACGTGTTCTTGAAATTCTAGAGCAAGAAAACACTATTGTTTCTAAAGAAAATGCTATTGAAAAAACAACTTTTGACGACACTATCAGCGTTCAAAACGTAAACTTTAAATATGAAGAAGAAACAGTTTTAAAAGACTTTTCTGTTCAAATTAAAAAAGGACAAACTGTTGCTTTGGTTGGACAATCTGGAAGTGGAAAAAGTACGATCGCCAATTTACTGACTCGTTTTTATGATGTTAATGACGGTGCTATTTCTATCGACGGAATCAACATTAAAGACATGAATTTGCAGTCGCTTCGCAGCCTGATGGGATTGGTAACGCAAGACAGTATTTTATTTAATGACACTATTAAAGCAAATATTTCTTTAGGAAAATTAGACGCTACTGACGACGAAATCATAGAAGCACTAAAAATCGCAAATGCTTACGAGTTTGTAAAAGATCTTCCGCAGGGAATCTACACAAATATTGGTGATAGCGGAAACAAACTTTCTGGAGGACAAAAACAACGTTTATCTATTGCTCGTGCTGTATTGAAAAATCCACCAATTATGATTTTGGATGAAGCTACATCAGCATTAGATACAGAAAGCGAAAAATTTGTTCAAGTTGCGCTTGAAAACATGATGCAGAATAGAACTTCAATTGTAATTGCTCACCGTCTTTCTACCATTCAAAAAGCAGATGTAATTGTCGTAATGCAAAAAGGGAAAATCGTTGAACAAGGAACTCATGAAGAATTGATCGCACTCAACGGAACTTACAATAAATTGGTAACGATGCAGTCTTTCGAATCGTAAGAAACACATCAAACCAAATTAATTCTCACAGATTAAGGAAATATTAAAACTCAGTTTAATTTCTTTAATCTGTGTTTATTTTTATAACTTTAGGTTAGTTAAAGAATAAATCATTTAATCACACAAAAATGTATCTTAACAACCCAAACATTACACTTCCTGAAGATCCTAACACTGTAGTTTGGAAATATCTGGACTTATCGAAATTTCTAGATTTACTGCTTTCAAAAAAGCTTTTCATGTCTCGTTCAGACAAATTTGAAGATCAATACGAAGGCACTTTCAGCGAACCTACTTACGAAGAGATTAAAAAGCTCGCTATTGACAATCCTGACTTTTTAAAATATTATAAAACCCAGCGCGAACAAGTTGCCATAAGCAGTTGGCATATCAACGAATACGAATCTTTTGCCATGTGGCAGATTTTCACTCAGAATAGCGAAGGATTGGCTATTCAATCAACAATTGGAAGATTGCAGAAAGCATTAAAACCCGAAAATAATTTTGATCAATATATTGGCGAAGTAAATTACATCGATTATAAAAAAGAATATATTCCGTTTGATGATTTGTTCTTTCCGTTTTTATTTAAACGAAAAAGCTTTCAATACGAGCGAGAAGTCCGCATTATTACAGACACTTCTAAAAGCGACATCAAACTAAACGACGGATTAAAAATAAATGTAGACATTAATCAATTAATCGAAAAAATATACATTCATCCAAAATCTGAAAACTGGTATAAAAAACTGGTAATAGAGTTAGTTGAGCGCTTAGATTTTGGTTTTGAAATTGAAAAATCGGATTTGGAAAGTGATATTTTGATTTAAGATGCTGAGATACTAAGATTCTAAGATACTCAGTTTTCCTATTGTGACTTAAAAGAAAAACCGCGTAGAAAAATTTCTACGCGGTTTTTTTATCTGTAGCAGATCTTAGAATCTTAAATAGGCTTATAACTTTTCACTTCCCATTTTTTCGAAGCCAAATCTATATAATTATAATGTAAAACATCGTTTTTATCAAACTGACCATTTTGGTTTGTATCTTCTATTGTTCTAAAATACAAACGGTTTTTAGATTCTATTAAACTCCAATCTACCAATTCTTCTAAATCTGCTGAAACTTTTGTGAAGTTCTCTCCGCTGATATCGCTTAAGTATAAAGTTTTAATATCGCTTGTATCGATTTTTCCGTCTTTATTGGTATCTGAATCTGTTAGCGTATAAACCATAACATTATTATGCGTTTTGTCAGCAACAGTTTTTAAATAAGTAGCCGTTAAAATCAAAACTGGTTTATCAGATAAAGGTCGAATAGAATCTGAATCTACTTTTTGGAATTTTAAATTCTGAAGATATCCTGTAATTTCATATTCTCCTAAATTAGAAATCGTAAAACTCACGTCATTTACGCTCGAAGTACCAAATCTAGCTTTAGATCCTCTTTCTAAAACTCTTAAATCTCCAACTGGATGAATTAAATAATTAGTCCCTTCCATTTGAATTGGCAAATCAGCGATTTCAATTTGAGTTGTATCAGCTTTAGTAATACTCACTTTATTTGAAGCACTGTAGCTTACTTTTGGTTTTTGAACTTCTTCTCGGCAGCTAATTACTGTTCCGACAAGTATTAGGGCGATATATTTAAAATACTTTTTCATCTATCAAGATTATATACGATTATCAAATATACTATTTTTGATTGTATTTTTGAGTTTTATTGAATTTAACTACGGTAAAGATATTGAGAAGAACAAGACCTAAGTACCCCAAAAGAATAAGCCATTGTTGCTTTAAAAATTGAATTTGAAAAATTTGAAGTTCTTTTTTTCTATTTTCCTCTTCCATTCGCATAGAGTTCTCTTCTGCGTATTTTGGAGTTCCACAAAAAAATCTATTGTCTTTTTTTACTTTAGGTTTAGGATGAGCAAAAGCATACATAGTATTTCCAAATAATGACCAGACAGACATTTTTTCTTCAGACATTATACTCATTACATCAACAAAAGTATTGTAATCCGTTTTTATTCCAAACTGAATTTTTGTTCCATTTATTGTATCATAATTTTTCACTAAATCACGTATAAAAAATCGCAATTCTTTAAGTTTTTGTTCTTCTTTTGATTTCTGATTATTAAAATTAAATATTCTATATTTTCTTAAATGCCCAACTTTATGCTTTTCAAAGTCTTCTTTATTTGGAAGTCCAAAATGTAAAACCCCATAAGTTTTAAAAGCATCAACCTTATAAAAATGATATAAACAAAATAGCGGAATCAAAACCAAAGAAATCATTCCTGGAACGTAAAAAATCTTTTTCCTTTTTTCACGTTTTTCTATCATAACCTCGCATTTAACTTAACGTTAAAAACCCTTGAAGTCATATAATTTGGAATCGCATATTGATTTTTTGAGTACACATCACGAACCCAAGTATTTGTAATCGCGTTTTGATTGTTAAAGAGATTAAAAATTTCTAATCCAAGAGACAATTCTTTAAAGTTTTTCAGCCAGCCTGTTTTTGTATTTTGTGTACTGCTATCTACAAAAACTTTTGCAAAACCAATATCGGCTCTTCTATAGTCGTTCAATCTATTTTGATATAAATATGGATCTGAATATGCTGGAGCACCGCCTGGCAATCCAGTATTGTAAACTAAATTTAAGTACACTTTCACACTTGGAATATTCGGCATATAATCCTGAAACAGCATTGCAAATTTCAAACGTTGGTCTGTTGGACGAGCGATATAACCTTTGTTTTCGTAGTTTTCTTCGGTTTTCATATATCCAAAACTTATCCAAGATTCAGTTCCAGGAACAAATTCGCCATTTAATCTAAAATCTAAACCTTGCGCGTAGGCTTTTGCATTGTTGTTGGCAACATAACGAATACGAACATTATCAATAGAATATACGTTTACATCTGAAAGCGATTTATAATACAATTCCGTTACCCATTTAAAAGGTCGGCTCCACATTTTAAAATTATAATCGTTACCCAAAACAACATGAATTGCTTCCTGCGCTTTCACATTCGGATTCACCACTCCATCCAAGTCACGTAATTCTCTATAAAACGGCGGCTGATGATACAATCCTCCAGAAATTCTGAAAACCATATCACGATCCCAATCTGGTTTTATTGCAAATTGCGCACGCGGACTTACCACAAATTGCGTTTTCCCTTCTTCCATAGCTCCAGAAACATTCCATCCTTGAAAACGCGCTCCCAAATGATACCAAATTTGGTTTGAACCAATTTCCGATTGCTTATTCCATTGTGTATAACCCGAAAATCTATTTATAGTATTAAAATTTGTCGCACGAATATTTTGGTATGGCAAAAGCGGACCAGAGTAAGGAGCATAAGGCTCATTATTTTTTGGAATCCCTAAAGGCGGATTTATAGAAAATCCTGCAGAATCGATTACCTCCCATTCCACTACTCGATCTCGAATCGATTCTCTAGTGTACTTTAAACCAAATTCTAACTGGCTTTCTTTCCAATCTTTAGTTCCTTTCAATTCGATATTTGCGATTAAAGCATCCAAATCGTTTCTAGCATGATTCAATTGAGAACCAATTCCGCGTGTAAAGTCAATTGTAGATGCATTTTCTGGATCTTCAGCATTTACACTTCCTAAACGGTATTGAGCCAAAATATCGAAATGTTCTTTTTCTTTAGTATGAAATAAAGATCCTATTAACTTTAAAGTCAATGTAGGCGAAGCTTTGTAAGTCGTTTTTAAAGCTCCGAAATAAGTATCATATTGATCTTTTTCTTGTCCGTCATAATAAACCGCAAGTGCCATTGGCTGATCTACTGTTCCAAAATTTGTTTGACGCACCAAAGGCTCATACGAATATTTATTCTGAGAAATATTTCCTAAAAAGCTCATTTGCCATTTTTCAGAAATATCATAATTTACATTGGTTTGAATATCAGCAAAAGTCGGTTTGTAATTTGTCTCCGTATCTTGACTATTTACCAAAAGACTGTTATTTCTGTAACGAACGCCAGTTACGGCAGACCATTTTTTATTTTTAGAAACTAAATCAACCGCCGCGCTTCCACCTAGAAAACTTGCTTCAAAAGCAGCTCCAAATTCTTTTGGTTTGCGATAAGTAATATCTAAAACAGAAGATAATTTATCTCCAAATTTAGCCTGAAATCCGCCTGCAGAAAACTCAACGTTTTGAACCAAATCTGTATTGGTAAAACTTAAACCTTCCTGCTGTCCCGAACGAATTAGAAAAGGACGATACACTTCTACTTCATTTACATAAACTAGATTTTCATCATAATTTCCGCCTCGCACCATATATTGCGAACTTAATTCATTGTTTGAATTAACGCCAGGAAGTGTTTTTAGAATATTTTCAATTCCAGCATTTGCACCTGGGATTTTCTTTATGGTTTCAGTGTCAACAGACGTAATACCTTGAACTCGCTTTCTATTTCCAGAAGAAACAAAAACTTCTCCCATTTGTTCCTCAGAATTATTCATAATCGGATTAAAAACAAAAACTTCATTTGTTTTCAAACTAACCGTCAAACTCATCATTTTTAATGAAACGTGAGTAAAAATCAAAGAAACTTTTTTGTTTGAAGGAATTACAATTTCATAAAAACCATTTGAATCAGATTGCACAAAAGTGTCCTGCGAAGAAACATTCACACCCGAAACAGGATGTTTCTCTGCATCCAAAATCAGCCCTTTAATACGAGCATTTTGAGCTAAAGTAATGCAGCTGAAAAATAAAAAGAGAAAAGCGAATGTAAACCTATTTTGACTCAAAGATTTTGGGTTTTATTTTTTTTGACTTCTAAAAAAACGTGTTTCAAAGATAGTAGTATTTCCTACATTATCAACTACCTCAATTTTTAAAACATTTTCTCCTTCCGCCAAATACTGATCATCGAAAGTATGTGTAATTCTTCTAGCTTTATTTTCATATTCAAATAAAACCCAACTTCCGTTTAAATAGCCGTTATATGACTTTATTCCCGACAAAGCATCGCTTATTGTAAAATCAATTTTCTTTTGATCGCTGATCCATTTTCCTTCAACAGGTTTTACAATTTTTATAACAGGCGCAATCGTATCTAAAACCAAACCATATGCCCCTAATATTTTTGCTTTGGCAGTAAAAACATCGCCTTTTCTGATTGTTCCGTTATGACTAGTTCCTTTACCTATATAAAGTTTATCTCTTAATGATTCCGGATAAGTGGAGTCTTTTATCGTAATTGTAAAATTAGAATGTACAGGAACTGTATCATCATGAATATAAACTTTGTTGTTTTTTACATCAAAATTCATATTAAAATCTTCGTAGAAAGTTCCCGCCGGAAAGAAAACAGACATGTTGTCTTTTTCAAAAATAGCATCTCTATTGTATTTGATAAAATATTTTCCGCTAACTGGTTCTGCCTCGACAAGTGGTGTCGCAGCATCAAACTCAATCGGAACTGTAATTGAATTCATATTCCCAAAATAATCTGAAACTTCAATTTTATAATTTGAAGTTAAGTTCGGTTCAGCTTTTAAAATTCCACGAAGAGAATCTGTTTTGATAATGCTTAACGCAAAAGGCGTTTTCATAAAAAGCTTCTGCACGCGCTGTCCAGACTTTTTATATCGTGAATAATCAATAAAAGCATTGATATAACGCATCTCATCAAAAGAATACGTATTAAACTGATAATTGTAATTCTGATTTCCGTTTAAAAAAGTCGAAACATTAAAAACTCCATTTTTGTTATGCGAAACATCATCCGTATCTACAGCATTGATTCCGAAACCAATTTTTCCGTTAGCTTTTATTTTAGAAGCCAAATACGTTCCATCTTTTTGAAGCGCCATATTAACCAACAAAGGCTGTTTTGAAAGATTTACAGTTGAATTATCTAAAGGATAAACATACAAACTCGACAAAGTAGGCTTTTTAGTATCTTTTAAATTTTGGTCAAAGCCAAAGAAAATCGGGTTGATAACAAATTCTGTTTTAGTGTCTCTTATTTCGAAATGAAGGTGCGGACCTTCAGAAGAACCTGTATTTCCAGAAAGACCAATTATGTCTCCTTTTGTAACAGGAAGCTCATCTGGTTTTGGAAACATTTCAATTTCATACGCCTTTTCTTTGTAATGTGTTTTTTTCACATAATCTAAAATTGGCCCAACCGGTGTTTGCAAATGTCCGTAAACTGACGTATATCCATTTGGATGTGTAATATAAATACATTTTCCGTTTCCATAAGTCGAAATTTTAATTCGAGAAACATATCCATCCGCAATGGCGTGAACACTCAAACCTTCTCTTTGATTGGTCTTCAAGTCAAAACCAGCATGAAAATGATTAGGTCTTAACTCTCCAAAATTACCAGAAAGTTGCATTGGAATATCTAGTGGAGGGCGGAAATAGTCTTTAGTATATTGCGTTTGAGCAAATATAAAATTACAAATTAAAAGGGTAAAGGCAGAAAATCTCATAAGCAACATTTTTGCTAAGATAAAGAAAAATACAGCAATAAAAGCAAGAAAAAACTTATAATTTTACAATTAATTGAAATACATCTATTTATCTATTTTAATGTAAAAAAATCGATAAAAAATTGCATTAATAAAAAGGAATATTAACTTTGTATGATTAAGTAATGAATAGGATGTATAATGAGTGTAATTGCAGAAATAATTGATACTCTTGAATATAAAGTCGAAAAGCTTTTTGAGAAGTCAAAAAGTTTGGAGCAAAACAATCAAGTATTACGATTAGAATTAGCCAAAGCTGCGCAAATTATCCAGAAACAATCTGAGGAAATGGAAGCTTTGAAAAAGCAAAATGAAACACTTAAGATAGCCAATTCGTTGCTTGGCAGCGACAATAACAAGAGAGAGACAAAGCTTAAAATAAATTCATTAATTCGCGAAATTGATTACTGTATAGCACAACTATCAGATTAACAGCATGGACGGAAAGCTTAGAATTAAAATATCAATTGCCGACCGCGTTTACCCACTTACGGTTGAACCCGCTCAGGAAGAAGGACTTAGAAGTGCTTCTAAAAAAATTGATGTCATGATAAAGCAATTCGAAGAAAATTATGCAGTTCGTGACAAACAAGATGTTCTAGCAATGTGTGCATTACAATTTGCATCGCAAGTAGAACAAAAACAGATAGATAATACAATCGATGGAGAAGAAACTATCGAAAGAATTAAAAGATTAAATACGCTTTTAGATCAATATCTCGAAAAATAAACGTTCTTTACAGAAACTAAGATACTGCCTACATTAGTTCACAATTGGTAAACTCAACACTAACAATTTAGAATGAGCAAATCGTCGCTACTATAGTATGCCCTCCGTTTGGCTGGGAAACTTGAACAGTGAGTTAGCTCAAAACTTGTCTTTACGAGTTTATACAAGCAATTAATGTAGGCTTTTTTTATATATAAACCCTAACAAACATGGACATCATAACGATCATTATTGGTATTGTAGGTATTGCAGCAGGATTTGCAATAGCTAAAATTATCGAGAAAAGTAATATTTCAAACCTAATCAAAAACGCTAAAAAAGAAGCAGCTTCTATCTTAAAAGACGCTAATTTAGAGGCAGAAAATATCAAAAAAGATAAAATTCTTCAAGCAAAAGAGCGTTTTATTGAACTTAAATCTGAGCACGAACAAGTTATTTTAGCACGTGACAAAAAAGTTGCTGAAGTAGAAAAACGTGTACGCGATAAAGAATCTCAAGTTTCTAATGAACTTTCAAAAGCTAAAAAAGTAAATGACGAATTTGAATCTAAAACTGCTGAATACAATAACAAAATTGAGGTTTTAGACAAAAAACAAGCTGAAGTAGACAAACTTCACAAAAGTCAATTACAACAATTAGAAGTAATTTCTGGTCTTTCTGCTGAAGAAGCAAAAGAACAATTGGTAGAAGGATTAAAGTCTGAGGCAAAAACCAAAGCAATGTCTCATATTCAAGATACGATTGAAGAGGCTAAATTAACAGCACAACAAGAAGCCAAAAAAATCATCATTAATACAATTCAAAGAGTCGGAACTGAAGAAGCAGTTGAAAATTGCGTTTCTGTTTTCAATATTGAATCTGACGATGTAAAAGGACGTATTATTGGTCGTGAAGGACGTAATATTAGAGCTCTTGAAGCTGCAACTGGAGTTGAAATCATTGTAGACGATACGCCAGAAGCAATCATTCTTTCTTGTTTTGATCCAGTTCGTAGAGAAATCGCTCGTTTGTCTTTACACAAATTAGTAACTGACGGACGTATTCACCCTGCGAGAATTGAAGAAGTTGTTGCTAAAACAGCAAAACAAATTGATGATGAAATTATTGAAGTAGGAAAACGTACTGTTATCGACTTAGGAATTCACGGTTTACACCCAGAATTGATTAAAGTAGTAGGTAGAATGAAGTACCGTTCTTCTTATGGACAAAACTTATTACAGCACTCAAGAGAGGTTTCTAAACTTTGCGGTATTATGGCTGCAGAATTAGGATTGAACGTAAAATTAGCAAAAAGAGCTGGTTTATTACACGATATCGGGAAAGTGCCTGATACAGAAAGTGATTTACCACACGCACTTTTAGGTATGCAATGGGCTGAGAAATATGGCGAAAAAGAAGAAGTTTGCAACGCAATTGGAGCTCACCACGATGAGATTGAAATGAAATCTTTATTGTCTCCAATTATTCAAGTTTGTGATGCTATTTCTGGAGCTAGACCAGGTGCTAGACGTCAGGTTTTAGATTCTTACATTCAACGTCTAAAAGATCTTGAAGATGTAGCTTACGGATTCAGTGGTGTTAAAAATGCTTATGCAATTCAAGCTGGTAGAGAATTACGTGTGATTGTAGAAAGCGAAAAAGTTTCTGATGATAATGCTGCAAACTTATCTTTCGAAATTTCACAAAAAATTCAAACGGAAATGACTTACCCTGGACAAGTAAAAGTTACAGTTATTAGAGAAACTAGAGCTGTAAATATTGCTAAATAATCTAAGGAAAACATAAATAAAAATAAAGGCTGTCAATTGACAGCCTTTATTTTTTATCTCTATTTAGTTTTACATATCATTAAAAACGATTTTAAAGCTTGTTCCCACTCCTACCTCACTTTCTACTTCAACAGTTCCTTTCATCGCTTCAATTTGATTTCTTGTAATGTACAATCCTATACCGCGAGCTTCCTCGTGTTTATGAAAGGTTTTATACATTCCGAATATTAAATCACCATAAACCTTCAAATCGATTCCGAGACCATTATCTGTAATTTTAAGCGATTTAAAGCCCTCTGGTTCAATTGCAAAATCAAAAGTAATCACCGGATTACGATCAGGATGCGCATATTTGATCGCATTTGTTGTAAAATTCAACAAAACACTTTCCATATACGCCGGATTAAAATTAATCGTCAAATACTTCGGAACATTGTTTACAATCGTTACTTCACGCTGTTTATCATAACCTTTGATTGTCGAAATCGTCTTTTCAATATATTCGCAAAGCTTCAAAGGAACAACTGCAATATTTATGTTACTCTGCGTTTTTACAATCTGAGTAAGATTTAGAATCGTTTCATTCAGATCATTAGAAACAGCGCGCAAATATTCCAACATTTCTGTCACGGTCTGTTTATTAACATCAGCATCAATAAGATCCAAAATCGATTTGATATTTCCGGCTTGCGTATTTAAATTATGTGAAACGATATGCGAGAAGTTCAACAAACGACTATTCTGATCACTATATAATTTCATCGTTTTCATAAGCTCCAGCTCTTTTTCTTTTTGAGCTGAAACATCTGTATGAGTTCCAATTACGCGTAAAGGCCTTCCGTTTTCATCACGTTTAATCACTTTACCTCGGTCTAAAATCCATTTGTAGTTGCCGCTAGAAGTCATTACACGATGATAATTTTCATAAAACGGAATTTTATTGTCAAAATGCTCATGAATATCTGAATAGTATTTTGGAAGATCATCAGGATGCACAATTTTATCCCAGCGCTCAGGATCATCAAAAACATCAGCAGATTCTAGTTCTAAAATTTTGAGAGATAATGAAGAGTAAAAAACACGATTTGTAACCATATCCCAATCCCAAATTCCAGCTGTAGAAGCATCTAGAGCGAACTGAAAACGTTCTTCCGAAATTCTGAGTTTTTCTTCTTTATCTTTTAATTCGGTAATATCTGAAACATGACCGTAAAAAATCACATTTCCATTTGTTGAAGATTCTGTTTTGGAAGAAACCTTAAACCAGCGAAGTCCTTTATTAGGAAGGAGAGCTCTAAATTCTACATCCCAAGGTTTTATTTCTTTTCTGGCTTTAACTAAAGATTGAAAAAAATGTTCACGATCCTGAGGTACAATTCGATCGTAAATTATAATCTTTATATCATTTTTAAAATCTGCTGCAGAGAGCTCAAATATTTCATCTGCCGATTTACTTACAAGGGGAAAGGTGTAATTATTATCGACATCAATCACAAATTGAAAAAGCAGGTCGGGCATTTCGGCCAATAATTTTTTGTAAAAATTATTTACCTCTAAGCAATCATCATTTCCATATAAATCAAAAACCATATACTACTTTTTTATGTAAATAAGATATTCAGAACTTATTCGAAAAAAGCAAAACAAGCTATATTGTTTTAGTGCTTTTTATTTGTTTTAACACAATATTAAGAATTTCCTAAATAAAAAACGCATAATACGGTAAAAAATTACTTTCTGGGATGAAAACTATGCATTACTTCTTTTAAAAAACTGCGATCCAAATGCACATAAATTTCTGTTGTGGTAATAGATTCATGTCCCAACATTAACTGAATCGATCTCAAGTCAGCTCCATTTTCAAGCAGATGTGTTGCAAAAGAATGTCGTAATGTATGCGGACTTATACTCTTTTTGAGCCCCATTTTTTGCGCAAGATCTTTAATAATAGTAAAAACCATGGCACGAGTTAACTGATTTCCTCTTCTATTCAAGAATAAAGTATCCTCAGCTCCCTTCTTTATATTGAGATTGCAGCGTACAGCATTCTTATAAATATCAATATATTTTTGAGTTAATGCTCCAATCGGAACAAATCTCTCTTTGTTCCCTTTTCCTGTAATTTTAATAAATCCTTCATCAAAAAAAAGATCTGAAATCTTAAGGGAAACCAATTCAGAAACACGTAATCCGCACCCGTATAAAGTTTCGAGCATAGCTCTATTTCTTTCTCCTTCATTGGTACTCAAATCAATTCTTTCAATCAAAGCATCGATTTCCTGAAGCGATAAAGTATCAGGTAATTTACGGCCAGTTTTTGGCGCTTCTATTAATTCTAAAGGATTGTCATTTCTATAATCTTCAAAAACCAGATAATTAAAAAAACTTTTAAGTCCCGAAATAATCCTAGCCTGCGATCTTGGATTTACTTCTTTAGCAACCGCATAAATAAATTGCTGCAATGTCTCATCAGAAATTTTTATTGGCGAAACATCAATTTGGTTGGTTTCTAAAAAAAGACATAAACGTTCAATATCAAAGCCATAGTTTTCGATTGTATTTTTAGACAAACCTCTTTCAATCCTCAAGTATGACTGATAATCTTTTATATATCTGTTCCAATTCATATTTACAAAGTAAGTAATTTTTTGGCATAAAAAAACCTTCCGTTATCGGGAAGGTCTTTAAATATTTTTAAAATTCTGATTAGAATTTATATGCTAAAGAAAGCTGTAAATTGCTGTTTTTTGCGCTATCGTACAAATCTCCAGAATCATCAATATTGTCATCCCAAATAGGAGACAAACCAATAGTATAGCGAAGGCCAACAGAAAAATTATCTGTAAAACTATAACCTGCTCCAAGATTAAATCCAAAGTCTACTGATTTCGTATCATCTTTGATATCAAAATCCCCAGCTTTAGCCGATAATAAAATTCCTAATTGTGGACCAGCTTCAACATTAAATTTTTTGTCAACAATGTAATATTTCGCTACAACAGGAATATTTAAGTAATTTAATTTTACATCACCATCAGCTCCAAAAGCTCCATCAAATTTAGCTCCTTGAGTTGAGAATAAAAGCTCAGGCTGAATAAAGAACTTTTCTACTACGTGGATTTCAGCCAAACCACCAATGTGAAATCCTACTAATGAATTAGCATTTTCCACATCTCCACCAACGATACTTGAAATATTAAGACCTCCTTTTACTCCAAATCTTGTTTGCTGTGCATTTGTAAATGCAAAAGCCATAATTGCAATGGCAGATAAAATAACTTTTTTCATTCTAATTTGTTTTGGGTTAAATTAATTAAGTCAAATATAAAAATATTCTTCATAAATCAATATTAGGAATTTAACAAATAAAATAGTAAATAATACAGTAATTGTTAATTTTCAATTAAGCCAATTTAAAAATTAGAATTTCGAGCATAAAAAAGCCTTCCTTAAAATTTAAGAAAGGCCTTTTAAAATTAACTAATTGTCTTATTAGAATTTGTAAATAACTCCAAAACTTACGTCTCTTAAGTCAGTACCGAAACTAAATGATTTTGTTTTTTCAGCTCCGTGACCTCCGTTGTTATTTACAGCATATCCTAAACCTAACCAAGTAGCTTCAATAGCAAAATGGTTAGACAAGAAATAGCTTAAACCTAAACCGATGTTAGCACCAATTTCGTTTGATTTAGCATTACCTGGTTTAAACTTGTAATTTGTAAAATCAAGACCTGCTTGACCATAAACTGAAAATTGAGAAGCAGGTGTAAAATAGTATCTACCAAAAGCTCCAGCAGTGAATGAATTTTCTTTATCATCTCCATGCTTGTCTGATCCAAAACCTAATTTTGCACCAATTGCAATATTTTCACTCACAAAGTAACCTACTTTTGGCTCGATTGTAAAGCCGTTGCTTTTTGCATCTCCTGTTTTTTCTGAACTTACATTGAAAGCTCCAGAAATAAAAGCATCTCCTTTAGCAAATCCTCCTGTTTGTGCATTAGCTAATGAAAAGCCTAATACTGCAATAGCAGTTAAAACAATTTTTTTCATAATTTCTAAATTTTATTTTAATTTATTTAAAAGCAAAAACAAGATTAGACTTACAAAATAAAGAGCGCAGTAGGTTTAAAAAGTATCAAAATAGGACAAAAACAAACTTGCATAGACGCGTTGAAAATCAGAATTTTAAAAGAATAAAAGAAGATTTTTAAATATCAAAATTCAATTCGAGTGGGAATTTTATTAATTATTTAATCCAAAACATAATGCAATAAAATCCCAAATATGTAGTTTTGACCTATTAAATAACATTTGAAATACCAATTTTTAAAAACCTTTTTATGAAGAAAATACTTTTAGCAGCTGTTATGTTTCTTGCAACATCAGCGGCAGTAAACGCACAATTACTAAAATTAGGGGTAAAAGCAGGGGTTAACTTTGCAAGTCAAACTGGAGATGCTTTCGATTTACCAGGGATAAATAAGGATGGAATTACAAGCTATCACGTAGGTGCTTTAGCTGAAATTAAATTACTTGAAAAATTTGCTATTCAGCCAGAGCTTTTATATTCAACACAGGGAGCAACTTATAAATTTGCAGATGCTCAGGAAGACTTCAAAAACAAATTAGCTTATTTATCTGTTCCGGTTATGGCTAAAATCTATATGACAAAATCATTAAGCTTAGAAGTTGGACCACAAGCTTCATTTTTATTAAGTCAAAAAAATGATGTAAGATTTGATGATGCTAACACATTTGATTTTGCTCTTAATGCAGGTTTAGGGTTAAAAATTACTGAAAGCATTTTTGTTCAAGGACGTTACAGTTTAGGATTAACAGACGCTTCTTCAAATGCAGACATTAAAAACTCAGTAGTTCAGCTTTCAGCAGGATTTATGTTCTAAAAATATATCACATACTTTTACAAAAACCGCTCTATTTATTAGTGCGGTTTTTTTATTTTTACACTTACTATGAAATGCCTTTTGGAAATCTAAAAATGCATTCGCATAACTATTAAAACTATTTATTTTATGAAAATCTGCATTATCAACGGACCTAATTTGAATCTTTTAGGAAAAAGAGAACCTGAAGTTTACGGAAGCCAAACTTTCGAAGATTATTTTGAAACGTTGAAACAAAAATTTCCAAACATTGAACTTTCATATTATCAAAGCAATATTGAAGGCGAACTGATTGGTAAAATTCAAGAATGCGGTTTTACTTTTGACGGAATCATTTTGAATGCAGGTGCTTATACACATACTTCTATTGGTTTAGGAGATGCCATGAAAGCCGTTACAACTCCAGTTATCGAAGTTCATATTTCTAACACTTACGCGAGAGAAAGTTTCAGACACCAGTCTTATTTATCTGGAAATGCAAAAGGTGTTATTTTAGGTTTTGGACTTAAAAGCTACGAATTGGCAATCCAATCTTTTTTATAAGATTTCGACATCGCGAAGCCTGACAAAGGATCTTATGTAGCCTTTTGGAATTTAACAAATTATTAATAGGCTCAGATTTAACTTATTATATTTTTGTAGGATAAGCCACACTACATGAGAAACTTTATTTTATTTGCCTTTTTAGTTTTTTCAATTACTACTTTTTCTCAAATTAAAGGAACAATTACAGATGAGAAGGGAAATCCGCTTCCTTATGTGTCCGTTTTTGAAGAAAACACTTATGCTGGAACGACCTCAAATGAGCAGGGAAAATATCAGCTTAATGTGAAAGAAATTGGAAAGAACAAAATCATTTTTCAATATTTAGGTTTTAAAACTCAAAAGATAAACGTTGCTACAGGAAACAAAACTGTTACTTTAGATGTTCAGCTACAAGAAGAAAGCTTTGCACTAAATGAAGTGGTAATTGATCCTAAAAACAATCCTGCAAATGCTATTATTAGAAGTGCAATTGCAAACAAAAAGGAAAACTCAGATAAAACCGGAAGATATACTGCTGATTTTTATTCGAAAGGAATGTTCAAAGTAAAAGATCTTCCTAAAAAAATTCTAGGAAAAAAAGTAGAACTGGGCGATGACATGTCATCCAATTTAGACTCTACAGGAACAGGAATTTTATATTTATCTGAAACAATTTCTAAAGTTAGTCTTGAAAAACCAAACAAGTTTAAAGAGAACATTATAGCTTCTAAAATTTCTGGAAACAACCGTGGTTACAGTTACAACACTGCCGCATTATCCAATTATGACTTTTACGACAATGCTTTAGATTTTGATGTAAAACTCATCTCTCCTATCGCAGACAATGCTTTCAATTATTACAAATACAAATTGGAAAGCTCTTTTTACGATGATAACAATCAGCAGATTTATAAAATTAAAGTCATTCCAAAACGTGATAAAGAACCTGTTTTTGAAGGCTACATTTATATTGTAGACGATAGTTTTGCCATTTATGCCATCGATTTAGACATTAAAGGCTATAGAATGAAAAATGAATTCACAGAAATAATGACTCTAAAACAGAGTTTTAGCTATAATACAAAAAATAAAATCTGGTCTAAAAATGCACAGACACTTTCTTTTAACGCAGGAATTTTTGGTGTAAAGTTTTCTGGAAACTTCAATTATGTTTATTCTAATTATGAATTTCCAGAGTCATTCGAAAAGAAGACTTTCGGAAATGAACTCGTGGCTTTTGATCTCAACGCAAATAAAAAAGACGATGCTTTCTGGAATGAAATTCGTCCGATTCCGTTAACTATTGAAGAAAGCAATGATTATGCTAAAAAAGATAGTTTACAAACCATTAGAAAATCAAAAAAATATACTGATTCTATAGATGCGAAAAACAACAAATTCAAGGTTTGGGATATTTTGATGGGTTATGATTATAAAAATACTTTCAAGAAATATTCTTTTGATTATAAAGGTTTATTGAATATTACTTCTCTAAGTTTCAACACCGTTCAAGGTTTTAATCTGGATTCAGGCTTTTCTTTTAAAAAATGGAATGAGGAAGAAGGAAAAAGCACTTCAATAAGCACTACTTTTAATTATGGGTTTTCAGATGAACGTTTTCGCGTAACTGGAGAGTTCAGCCACCGATTCAACACTATCAATTACGCTACAATTTGGGGTTCTGGAGGAACAAAAACAGCTCAGTTTAATAGCGCCGAACCTATTTCTAAATTGATCAACTCTATAAGTTCTTTGTTTTTTAAAGACAATTATATGAAGTTGTACAACTTAGAATTTGCTGAAATCAATTACGGACAAGACATTGCAAACGGTGTAAATCTTACTGGAAAAATTGGCTACGAACAGCGAAAACCGCTTTTTAATACCACCGATTATTCTTTCTTCAAAAAAGATGATATTTATTCATCTAATAATCCTTTGGCTCCAAACGATTTTACAACGCCTGCTTTTGACCAGCATCATTTGTTTAAAGCACTTATAACTTCGAGAATCAACTTTGGCAATAAATATATTTCAAGGCCAGACGGAAGATTTAATTTTAAAGATGATAAATATCCGACGATTTATTTAGCTTTCGAAAAGGCATTCGCGGCAAGCGAAAAAAAGTATGAATATGAAAGAATCGGAGCTTCTGTTCAATATGATTTATCTCTTGGAAATAAAGGTCTTTTAGGGACTAATTTTAGAGGAGGAAAATTCTTTAACGCTGAGAATATTTCGTTTATCGATTACAGACATTTCAATGGAAACCAAACTCATGTCGGAACAAGCGAACGTTATTTGAATGTTTTTAATTTGATGCCTTATTATTCAAATAGTACAAACGATAGTTATTTTGAAATGCATACGGAATATAATGATACTGGTTATATTATGAATAAAATTCCGTTGCTAAATCTTTTAAAATCAACTATGAATATCGGATTCCATGCTTTAGCAATTCCAGATCGAAAACCTTATTCTGAATTCACAATCGGTTTAGACAATTTAGGTTTCGGAAAATTCAAATTGTTCCGAATTGATTACGTTCACTCTTATCAAAGCGGAGTTCAACAAAATGGTGTTTTGTTTGGGTTGAAGATTTTAAATGCATTGGACTAAGGTTCAGAGGAACAAAGGCGCAAAGTTTCAAAGTTTCAAAGTTCTTTACTAAATGTTCTTTTGGCTGAAACCAAAGGCTATGTCTTCAAATAAAAAATCAAAAATCCGTTTAAATCAAAAATCTGTGAAAACAGACTGCAATTTAAACGGATTTTTTTTATTTGAATTTCTTTACGAGAGCTTCTCTCGCAGACTGGGGACGTTCAGCCAGACAAAAAAGATTAATCTCTAACGAGAAAACCCTTAGCACCTCAGAGCCTTTGTCCCTTTGAACCTTTAACAATGATAATCATCTGGTTCAATATGAATCAGAACATTTCCTAATTGCGGAATTTGTTCTTTCAAAGTATCCTGAAGTTTATGAGACAAATCATGTCCTTCTTTTACTGAAATTTTAGCAGAAACAATCGCATGAAGATCTACGTGGTAACGCATTCCTGCTTTACGAATAAAACATTTTTCTGTTCCTAAAATTCCTGGAACAGTTAAAGCGACAACACGAATTTCTTCGACTAAATCGTCGTTTAAGTTTTCATCCATGATTTCGCCAAGCGCAGGTCTAAAAATTTTATAACTATTATATAAAATAAAGAACGCTGCAAAAAGCGCCGCCCAATCATCTGCAGATTCGTAACCTTTTCCCATAACAAGCGCAATCGTAATCCCGATAAATGCTGCAACAGAAGTAATTGCATCGCTTCGATGGTGCCATGCATCAGCCGCAAGAGATGAACTATTGGTTTGTTTACTTCGTTTCATTACCAAACGAAATGAATATTCTTTCCAAATTATAATTGCTCCTAAAACATAAAGTGTCCAAGATTTTGGCAAATCATGTGGAGTTCCAATGTTGGCAATACTTTCATAACCAATAATTGTTGCTGAAGTAATTAAAAAACCAACAACCAAAAACGTAATTAAAGGTTCTGCACGGCCATGACCGTAAGGATGATTTTCATCTGCTGGCTTATTTGAATATTTAATTCCAAACAGCACCAAAAATGACGAAAATATATCCGTAGTCGACTCAATCGCATCTGCAATCAAGGCATAAGAATTGCCAAAAAAACCTGCTAAGCCTTTTATAAGGGCCAAGCAGGTATTTCCAGCTATACTAAAGTATGTAGCTTTTATAGCTTTTTGTTCGTTTGTCATATAACGGACATTTATTTTTTTTTCGCCACTCCCGATAGCTATCGGGATCACAAATTACACGAAGATCAGCTTTGTATTTTATTACACAAATTTTTAAAATAAATTCGTGTAATTGAATTTCAAAATTTAAAATTAGTGCAATTCGTGTAATTCGTGGCTAACTTTTTATGCTCTAACAATTTTAGCGCCGATTGCTCTTAAACGCTCATCGATACGCTCGTATCCACGGTCGATTTGCTCAATATTTTGAATTGTGCTTGTTCCTTTTGCCGAAAGCGCCGCAATCAATAATGAAATTCCCGCACGAATATCAGGAGAAGACATTGTAGTTGCTTTCAATTGAGATTCGAAATTATGTCCCATAACCACAGCTCTATGCGGATCACATAACATAATTTTTGCTCCCATATCAATTAGTTTATCAACGAAGAATAAACGGCTTTCGAACATTTTTTGGTGAATTAAAACATCTCCTTTTGCTTGAGTTGCTACAACCAAAACAATACTTAATAAGTCAGGTGTAAATCCTGGCCAAGGTGCATCAGCAATCGTTAAAATAGAACCGTCGATATCTGTTTTTACTTCATATCCGTCTTTGTGAGCAGGAATATAAATATCGTCGTTACGTTTTTCAATTGTAATACCTAATTTTCTGAAAGTATTCGGAATCAAACCTAAATTTTCCCAGCTTACATTTTTGATTGTGATTTCGCTTTTTGTCATAGCCGCAAGACCAATCCAAGAACCGATTTCGATCATATCTGGCAAAATTCTGTGCTCGCAACCACCAAGGCTTTCAACACCTTCGATAGTCAATAAGTTCGAACCAACTCCAGTGATTTTTGCTCCCATAGAGTTCAACATTTTACATAACTGTTGTAAGTAAGGCTCACAAGCAGCATTGTAAACTGTAGTTGTTCCTTTTGCTAAAACCGCAGCCATTACAATGTTTGCAGTTCCTGTTACAGAAGCTTCGTCTAAAAGCATATCTGTTCCAGTTAATCCTTCTTTTGGAGATTCTACTCCATAAAAGTGATCTTCTCTATTGTATCTAAATTTTGCTCCAAGGTTAATAAAACCTTCAAAGTGTGTATCTAATCTACGACGACCAATTTTGTCTCCTCCTGGTTTTGGAATATATCCTTTTCCGAAACGAGCCAAAAGTGGACCAACAATCATAATAGAACCACGAAGCGCTCCACCTTCTTTTTTGAAAGCTTCAGTTTCTAAATATCCAACATTAACTTCGTCAGCTTGAAAAGTTATTGAACCTGGTTCGTTACGTTGAATTTTCACCCCTAAATTCCCCAACAAAGTGATTAATTTATTGATGTCTATAATATCAGGAATGTTATTAATTTTCACTTTCTCTCCTGTTAGAAGCACGGCACATAAAATTTGTAATGCCTCATTCTTTGCTCCTTGCGGAGTGATTTCTCCTTTTAAAGGAGTTCCTCCTTCGATTTTAAAAATTCCCATAGATTTTTTTTAGGTTCTTTCAAAGTTTCTAAGATTCTGAGATTCTAAGATTCTAAGTAAAAACCCAGCATCTTAGCGACTTAGCCCCTTAGTAGCTTATTTTATTTCTGATTATTGTTTTTTTGAAATGTCTTTTTTTGACCGCCTTTGTTATTGTTGTTCTTGTTATTCTGAGTTTTCGGCTGTGCACCAGAAGCTGTTTTGTTCGACATACGTTTATTTGTACGCATTAAATCTGTCGTATTCAACAACTCTTCTGTGCTGTGTAATAAATTGATTTTGCCTCCAGATAATTCATATAAATGCTCAAAAATCACATCATCTTTCACTGTGTCTTTGTTCCAGCTCAAGAAAGATTTTTTCATGTGATTGGCAATTACCATTATCAGCGCATTTTTCATTTCGCCATCTTCCCATTTATTCGCAACATCAATCATGTATTTGATATTGTTGCCATAAAATCTATATTTTGGAAAGTTCTGCGGATATTGCAAAGCGTCTGGCTTTAGCTCCAAAACTTCTCTTGACGGAATTGGGTATGGCGATTCTACATTCAGTTTGAAATCAGACATGATAAAAAGCTGATCCCAAAGTTTATGCTGAAAATCTGGCACATCACGCAAATGCGGATTCAAACTTCCCATAACCTGAATGATATATTTCGCGGCTTTGTTACGCGTTTCGTCATCCTCAATTGCAGTAGCCTGATCAATCAGTTTTTGCAAATGACGACCGTACTCCGGAATAATTAAACGCTGTCTTTCAGAATTGTATTCTAAATTGAAGACAACATCGCTTGCGGCTTCTCTTTTATATTTTTCGATCATAAGTTTATAATGAAACTATACCTTCTATTGTAGAAACTTCTTTGTATTTACTGATCACATCATCTGAGCTGTGCATGGTAACATCTACAGAAACGCTGGTAAACTTACCAGTTTTCGATTTTGTTGTTTTAATCACCGCTCCCATTCTATCAAAAGCTTTTTCAACACGCTCCACATTGTCCGCTACAGAAGGCACAATGAATTTGTACAAGTATTCTGCTGGCCAAGTATTTGCGTTATCAAGCTCTAATTTCAATCTTTCGTAAAATTCGGCTGTATTTTTTTCTTTATCGTTCTCCATTCGTAATTAAAAATAAACGCAAATATACGGTTTTGATTTCAGATTTCAGATTTTAGATTTTAGATTTTTTGACTCTAAAAATGAAGGTGTTTTTTTGCCACAAATTCCACTAATTAGCGTAAATTATTCAATCCCAAAAATTCAATTTCACCAATTTTAATTAACTTGGCAAATCAAAAAATAAAAATTAGCGAAAATTCGTGAAATTGCTTCGCCTGTTCGCTATCGCTCGGGTCGTGGCAAAAAAAACTTTGCGACCTCGCGACTTTTCGAGATTAAAACAAAATACAATGAAAAAACTCCTTTTACTTTTTACCGTTCTTATCCTAAACTCGCTTCAAGCACAAGAAGTCAAAACCCTTACCTATTTCCAAAATGACACTTTAAAACTGGATTTAGATTTATATCTGCCAAAGAAAAAAGCAGGAGAAAAAATCCCTTTGATTTTATTTGCATTTGGAGGAGGTTTTTCTGGCGGAGAACGTACAAGCGAGAAAGATTTCGGTTTATTCATGGCGAAAAATGGTTATGCGGTTGCGAGCATTTCGTATAGTTTATATATGAAAGGAAAAGATTTTGGCTGTAAAGGAACTTTAACCGAAAAAATAAAAGCGATTCAAATTGGCGTAAGCGATATGTGGCAAGCAACAGCTTTCATGATTGAGAATGCAGACAAATACAATCTTGATACTTCAAAATTCTTTATTTCTGGAATTAGTGCTGGAGCCGAAATTGGTTTCCACGCTTCTTTTTGGGATTATAAATTAATGAATTTATACAAAAGCAATCTTCCTGAAAACTTCAAATACAAAGGATTTATTGGAGGTTCAGGAGCAATTCAGGATATTAATTTGATTACGAAAGAAAAAGCGATTCCGATGTTATTGGCGCATGGTAATAATGATGATACTGTTCCTTACGCAGCGGGTTCACACCGCTCTTGTCCGACAAATGCTTCTGGCTGGATGATTCTTTTTGGTTCTTATGCGGTTTACAATCAAATGCAAGATTTACATAAAGACATTGAATTGATTACTTTCTGTGGTGGCGGACATGAATTTTCGGGTTATCTTTTCCATGAAGGCCAACAATATGTTTTAGATTTTGTGAATGATGTTTTGAATGGCAAAAAATTCCAATCGCATTTGATTATTCCTTCTAATAAAAAAGGAAAGGATTCTGGGAAATATTTGTTTTGTGAGTAATTCTTAAAATCAAAGTAATGAAAGTTGATTATAAAAATTTTGAAGTTGAAGTTATTGACGATAAAAATCATACTCTGAATTCAACCAAAAATTTACGCCAATATAAAACAGTTTATTGCGAAGAAAGCCAATTTGTTTCTAACAGCAAGCACGGAATTATTATTAAGGAAAATGGAATTGAGATTTCAAGCATAATAATATATGAATCGGGAGGCGGAACAACAATCATCGATGATTCTTTTATTATTGAGGATGATAAAATATGGATACGAATCTGTAACAAAATTTATTGTTTTTCAATTCCAACCTTAGACCTTATTTGGCATAAAGAATTTGATTTTGCTACAAATTTTAGCTTTCACAAACTTAAAGAAGATTTTATCATTTATGGAGAAGTAGAAATTTTCAGAATAACAAAAAATGGAGAAATTTTGTGGCGCTTTAGCGGTAGAGATATTTGGGTAAATCTTGAAGGAAAAAATCCTTTTAGTATCGAAAGCGAGAAAATAAGATTATTTGATTTTGAATCAAATGAATATATCATTGATTTTGATGGAAAAGAATTAGAATTCAATTCAAAAACAACCCCTGAATAAAACCAAAACAAAATGAAAAATATCAGTTTTGTAATCACTTTAATTCTACATTTTTTTATTATTTATTCCCTTAAATTACTGGACAATTTTTCTGTAATTATTCTAGAAATTTCAATTTTAATAATGATGGGATTTATAATTGTAAAATTCTCAAAAAACAAAAGCTCTATCAAAAGCCTCGGATTTGGCATTTTATATGGTTCTATCACATCATTGATACTTCTTTTATCATTCAGCATATGGTTAAATAACAATTTCCCCGGATAAAAATTATCAAAATTTCGTTAGACAAAATAATTCCAAAAACAAAACCATCTTTCCCCTTAACCCTGATTGAGGCGGTATCCTTTTATGGTGGGGTTCACCATAAAAGATAGAGCCGAAAGCAGGAACTTTGTTTGCTAAAATGCCAAATCTTTCGTTTCTGATAAATATTCTTTTTAATTATAAATAAGTTTAGGTAAATTTGCGCTTTATTTTTAGAATAGTGCAAAAAGAAATTATTGTCTTGCTTGGCGGACCTGGTACTGGAAAATCGACTCTTATTAACGAATTGGTAGCTCGTGGCTTTTGCTGCTATCCTGAAATCTCTAGACAGGTTACCATGAAAGCGCAAGAACAAGGCATCGAACAGCTGTTTCTAGAACAGCCGCTTTTGTTTAGCGAAATGTTATTGGAAGGTCGTATTGAACAATACAAAAATGCTCTTGAAGAACCTGATAATGTTGTTTTTATCGACAGAGGAATTCCAGATGTTGTGGCTTATATGGATTATATTGGCGACGAATATCCTAAAGGTTTCGTACAGGCTTGCGAGGATTATAAATATTCTAAAACTTTTATTCTACCGCCTTGGGAAGAGATTTACCAAAGTGATTCTGAGCGTTATGAAAATTTCGAGCAGGCAGTTAAAATTCAGGAACATCTTATTGAAACCTATAAAAAATACGGTTACGAACTGATTGAGGTTCCAAAAGATACGGTTGAAAACAGAATTCTTTATATCTTAGACAAAATTTAGCAGCATGGTTTAAAGTTGCAAAACTAGAAACTGTTTTCTAAATTTTTAACTTTAAAATAAAAGCGATGCTCGGAGCGCAGGATATTCTTCTAAAATACTGGAAACACGACAGTTTTAGGCCGTTGCAAAAAGAAATTATCGATTCTGTTCTTGAAGGACAGGATACTTTTGCCGTACTTCCGACGGGCGGCGGAAAATCAATTTGTTTCCAAGTCCCCGCGATGATGCAAGAAGGAATCTGCCTCGTTATTTCGCCTTTGATTGCTTTAATGAAAGATCAGGTGATGAATTTGCAGAAAAGAGATATCAAAGCGATTGCTCTTACTGGCGGAATTCACACCGAAGAATTGATCGATCTCTTAGATAATTGCCAATACGGAAATTACAAATTCTTATATCTGTCTCCAGAAAGATTACAATCGGACTGGATTTTGGAGCGCATCAAAAACTTACCCATTAATTTAATTGCCATTGACGAAGCGCATTGTGTTTCGCAATGGGGTCACGATTTTAGACCTGCTTATCTTAAAATTTCGGAATTGAAAAAACATTTTCCGAAAATTCCTTTTTTGGCTTTGACTGCAACGGCAACTCCGAGAGTTATTGAAGATATTAGAACGCAATTAGAATTAAAAAATCCGAGACATTTTCAACAATCATTTGAGCGAAAAAATATCGCGTACATGGTTTTTGAAGTTGAAGATAAATTATATAGAACGGAACAAATTCTGAAAAAGAATCCGCAACCTTCTATAATATATGTGCGAAATCGTAAAGCTTGTTTAAATATGTCTTCGCAATTGCAATCGCTAGGTTTTACGTCAACGTATTATCACGGCGGACTTTCGTCTAAAGAAAAAGACAAAAACATGCAGTTGTGGATGTCGGAGCAAGCGCAAGTTATTGTCGCTACGAATGCTTTCGGAATGGGAATTGACAAAGACAATGTAAAAACGGTTATTCATACACAGCTTCCAGAAAATTTAGAAAATTATTATCAAGAATCTGGGCGCGCGGGAAGAAATGGCGCAAAAGCTTTTTCGGTTTTACTTTATAATAATTCAGATTCGATCCAGACTGAACAGCAGTTTTTAAATATTCTTCCTGATAAAAAATTTCTGAAAACGATGTACATCAAATTGTGCAACTACTTTCAGATTGCTTATGGCGAAGGTTTAGATGAAACTTTCTCTTTCAAACTGAATCATTTTTGCAATAAATATGAGTTCCCTACCCTGAAAACATACAATGCTTTACAGTTTTTGAGTCAGCAAGGAATTATTACGATGTCTCAGGAATTTTCAGAAAAAATCAGTGCTCAATTTTTAATTGAATCAAAAGAAGTGATTCGATACATGAGTCTGAATCCGAATGATGAAGAAATTATTTTGGCAATTTTGAGAACTTACCCAGGCATTTACGATGTAAAAGCTAATTTGAATCTGGGATTACTTTCAAAAAAATCAAATCGATCAGAAGAGCAGATTATTGCTGTTTTAGAAAAACTGAAAGAAAAAGAAATTATTGAATACAAGTCTAAAAACAACGACGCTACTATTTTATTTAATGAAGTTCGCGAAGACGATCATACGATAAATAGGGTTTCGAAATATTTAGAAAAACAAAATGAAGTTAAAAAAGAACAGCTTTTATCTGTTTTACATTATATAAAAGACAACAAAACCTGCAAAAACAGATTGGTTTTAGGTTATTTTGGAGAAGAAGCCAAAGAAAATTGCGGCATCTGTTCGTACTGCATTACACAAAAAGGAAAAATTACCGAAGCCGATTCGATTGCAGATAAGATTTTATCTTTATTGAAAACAGCTTCTTTGACTTCGAGAGAAATTGAAAATCAGATCAAAATGGACACCAAAGATATTTTATCTGTTCTTCAGGAATTACTCGAAAACAATCATATCACTATACAAGCGAATAATAAATACACTTTAAAATCATAATGGAGAAATTGAGAATTATATTTATGGGAACGCCAGAATTTGCTGTTGGCATTTTGGACACCATTATTAAAAATAACTACGAAGTTGTTGGCGTAATTACTGCTGCAGACAAACCAGCAGGACGCGGACAAAAAATAAAATATTCGGCAGTAAAAGAATATGCGCTTGCCAACAATCTTACTTTATTACAGCCTACCAACTTAAAAGACGAAAGTTTCTTAGCAGAATTAAAAGCTTTAAACGCCAATTTACAAATTGTAGTTGCTTTTAGAATGTTACCAAAAGTAGTTTGGGAAATGCCAAGTTTAGGAACTTTCAATCTTCACGCTTCATTACTTCCAAATTACCGTGGAGCTGCTCCTATCAACTGGGCAATTATCAACGGCGAAACCAAAACTGGAGTTACGACTTTCTTTATTGATGATAAAATTGATACTGGAGCAATGATTTTAAATTCGGAAATCAATATTGAACCAGAAGAAACTGCAGGACAATTGCACGATCGTTTGATGCATTTAGGAAGCACAACTGTAATTGACACTTTGAAAGTGATTGAAAACGGAAATGTTACAACAACAATTCAAGAAGATAACGACGATATTAAAACAGCTTATAAATTAAACAAAGAAAACTGTAAAATTGATTGGACAAAATCTGGAGCAGAAATCAATAACCTGATTCGAGGTTTAAGTCCGTATCCTGCTTCTTGGTGCTTTTTGAAAGACCAAAATGAGGAATTGAACATCAAAATTTATGAAGCTAAACTAGTCTCAGAATCACACTCTTATGAGGTTGGCAAGCTAATTAGCACTAAAAAAGAAATCAAGATTGCAATAAAAGACGGCTTTATTCAGTTATTAAGTCTACAATTTCCAGGAAAAAAGAGAATGCTTGCTTCAGAATTATTAAATGGAGTAAGTTTTTCGGAAGCTGCAAAAGTGTATTAAGGTCAGTAAAACAGGGGTTTGTACCTACTTTTTATCGATAAACAACACCCTTTATGAACAAAAAAAGCAAGTTATTAACAATTTTTGCTAAAAATAAAGAAAACACTTGCACGCAACGGATTTCCTACTAAATTTGTGTATTAACAATTTTTTTTAACCAACAATTAATAACTAATTATTATGAACAAATCAGAATTAATCGATGCTATCGCTGCTGATGCAGGAATCACAAAAGCTGCGGCGAAATTAGCTTTAGAGTCTTTTTTAGGTAATGTAGGAACTACTTTGAAAAAAGGAGGAAGAGTTTCATTGGTAGGTTTCGGATCTTGGTCAGTTTCTTCAAGAGCTGCTAGAGATGGTAGAAACCCTCAAACAGGAAAAACTATCAAAATTGCAGCTAAAAACGTTGTAAAATTCAAAGCTGGAGCTGAATTAGAAGGTGCAGTGAACTAAGTAAGAAAGTTCTCTAAACTAATAATATAATTAAAACCTTCCATATGGAAGGTTTTTTTATGCGGTTTAACGATTTTTTTTGTGATTTTAATTTTTTTATGATTAAATTTAATAAAAATTGTAACCGTATGATTTCAGAAAAATTAAAAAAAGGACACCTGCTTATTGCCGAGCCTTCAATAATTGGAGATTTATCTTTTAACAGATCGGTAATTTTATTAGCAGACCATAACAAGGAAGGATCAATAGGTTTTATCATCAATAAGCCATTAAAATATACTATAAATGACTTAATACCTGAAATTGATGCTAACTTTAAGATATATAACGGAGGCCCTGTAGAACAAGACAACCTTTATTTTATTCACAATATTCCTGAGTTAATTCCAAACAGTGTGGAAATTTCAAACGGTATTTATTGGGGAGGCGATTTTGAGTCCACTAAGGACCTAATAAACAACGGATCTATTAGTAAAAATAACATTCGTTTTTTCTTAGGGTACACCGGATGGGAAGAAAATCAGCTTGAGAATGAGATGCAAGGAAACTCTTGGATTATTGCTGATAATAATTACAAAAATAAAATTATCGGAAAATCTACCACTCATTTTTGGAAAGAGCAGATTATTGAGCTTGGCGGTGATTATCTTATATGGTCTAACGCACCAGAAAATCCATATCTGAATTAATTTTCAGTTATGGATTCATTTAGTTTCTGCACTAATAGATGAGCCAGATTCGTTGTAAACTCCTTTTTTCGATATTTAGTTATCGGCTGTATTCCCATGATTACATTGGTAAGAAATAATTCGTCAGCTTTTTGAAGATCAAACGGCGAAATTATTTCTTCAGATACTTCTATGCCTTCTACTTTTTTAGAAAGAGCTAAAATTTGTTTACGCATAATTCCGTTTAAAGCACCTTCAGAAACTGGAGGAGTAATAAGCTTTTTGCCTATTAGCATGAAAATATTTCCTTGAAGCGCCTCGACAACATTTTTACTGTCATTCAGTAAGATACAGTTGGCAAGGTCGTTTTCGTGTGCATAAATGCTTCCCGTAATGTTAATCATCTTATTAGTCGTTTTAAGAGACGATAATAATTGTTTTGTTACGTAGAAGTCTTTATACAAATCAACTTCATATTCGCTTGAATTTATACTATAAGTAGTGCTTTCAAGTGGAGTTGCATTGATTAAGAATGAAATATCATTTGTTTTCGGAAGATATAAACCGCCATCATTTCTAAAAACGGTAATTCTTGCACGTGCTGAAGCAGCGATTCCTTGTTCTTTTACCAAGTTCAGAATTTGCTCTTCAAAATATTCCATTGTAAAATCCATCGGAATCATCATTCTCACTACTCGCATAGAAGCCATTAGTCTAAAATAATGATCCTCAAGAAACAAGATTTTTCCGTTGATAATTTTTACTGTTTCAAAGATACCGTCTCCGTATAAAAAAGCGCGGTTTTGAGTTAATATCGTATCTTCTTGCGCTATGTTTCCGTTAAAATTAATCATAAAAAAACCCTGAATTTTGTTCAGGGCAAATATAAGGTATAAAATAGACTTTTACTAAACTGATCCTATAAGATGTTTTAGATCTGAGATTTGATTCTCCCACAATTGTTTAGCCTCGCCTAATTCTTCTTTCTCGGCAAAATCTACCACCATAAGTGATACGTCTTTAGTTAATTCATCAACTAAAATATGAAGTTCAAAAAAGTATTCAGTATCCTTACTGCTTTCGTCAACCCATTTAAATTTTACTTTTTCTCCAGATTTCTTTGAAGCCAAACGTGCTTTTTCCTGCGAATCATTCCAGATGAAAGTAAAAATTTCACCTCTTGAATTAACATTGTCAGCAAACCATTCTTGTAAACCTGACGGTGTTGATATATATTGATACAATAGTTGTGGCGAAGAATTAATCGGAAACTCTATTTCGTAACGTATTTTTGAATCCATGTGCTACTTTAATTTTTTTCGAAATATAAGAATATATGTCCAAAAACAATGCATTTTTAAAAATATTTTTTTTTCTTCATTTTATGCTTGCACGCTTTAATATTATTTCTATCTTTGCACCCGCAATCAGGAATTCATGATAGCAGTCCAGGCGAGGTAGCTCAGTTGGTTAGAGCGCAGGATTCATAACCCTGAGGTCACGGGTTCAACTCCCGTCCTCGCTACTATTTAACACCCTAATTACTTTAAAAATAAGTAGTTAGGGTTTTTTATTCACGGATTATTCACGATTACTTTTTCATCTTCTTTCTTTGAATCTCTTTTAACCTAAATTAATTCAACTCAAGATTATATTACATTAAAACATACTTCCCAGAAATTTTCACAAATAAAAGACTCTACCATACTCAATTGCGTAATAAAATCTATATTATACTATATTAATATTTCATTTTTCAATTTTGAAAATTTACCATATTATACTAATTACTGAATATTATTATTTTATAAGGATTTAATGTAGTCTGGCTTCTTGTTTTAAATTGTCATTATTTACTTTATATATCAAAAAATATCTAATGAATTATCCTAAAAACCTATTTCATTCAAAATTTAAGAAAGAAATGATATTCAAATGGGGGCGGGTGGGGCAAAAAAGCATAACTAAGGGGGCAACCTATCAAGGAGGTGGTACAATGGAAATACATGTAATACCCAAGTAATATTTACTCAATATATTTGAAAATATTATAATTTTGATTTTATTGACTAACAAACAATAATAAAGGCGCATAGAAACATGGACATTCAAAAAATGCACGACGAGGAAAGAAAATCTTTTAAAAAAAAAGACAGAGAAGATTTAGAATATAAACTAAGACTCTATGTTAACGGCGGGTTTCAAGGATTAATAGATATTTATTATAATTATCATCAGGAGCAGAAAATCAAATTCTCAGCAATCACTCCTTTTGAAACTTTTATCGATACTAATGATGTGGAAAAATTTTATCTGGATACAGTGTTTTTTGAAGTAGATAATAATCAATATTTAACAAACATTGGATGTTTCATATATGCATTATGTAGCTATTACATAAATTCCGATAAAAGCACAGAAAACAAAAAGGTAGATTTGATTTCTGTAGTCACACGCTTAGAGCAAGCTATTAATAAATCAACTGTTTCTCAATATGATGATAATCCTAAACTATATGATATTTTAAAAAGAATTCAAAATTATTATTCCATTACCTATAATAATTTATACAATGACTTCAAACCCTTTTTAATTGATAAACCTCAAATAAATGAAAATACAGAAATATCAACACATGTACTTAGACAAGAAACAAAAACTGAAATCATAAAAAAAACAAATCTCGACAGGTCAGAAATCCTAGACAAATTAATCGGTTTAAACACAAAAAAACATGATAAATTTCTTGAGTACGAGAGCAAACTTGTAAGTTTTGGCTATTTAAATTCCGATAGAAATAAGTGGCTAATGGGCACAGCTAATTTCATACGTTTTTATTCTTATTGCGAGAACAAATCGATTATTAAAAATGACATCTATCGAGGTAATACCAAAGGAGTCAAATTACTTAGAGATTTATATAAGTATCATGATGGCGATTTAGATGCACCAACCAAAAGAAAAAGACAAATGACCAAAACAACTAAATCAGAGTTCAATTTTTTAGATATAATTTAGTCCACTTTTAGTCCACTTCAAAAAATATTTTAAAAATGTTTTTCAATACTTCCCCCTTTATCTTCTCTATATTCCTCTTAAAGATTAACTAATTCCGTGAAGTCCACTTTTTCGTGTATCTCAACACTCTCTTATAGTTTTGTCTAATAAAATGGTAAAAAAGCCATTTACAAAACTAAATAAAATGATATTAAAAAAAGAAAATCTACTAGTCCAACTAAACGTTTCAGACTTACAACAACTTATTAGAGAAGCCGTAAAAAGTGAATTAGAAAACATAACAGAAGTGTTCACAACAAGAAAAAAAGATTCTGAAGAAGAATCAGAAATCATCTCCCGAATTGATGTTTGTAAACTTTTAAAAGTTTCAACAACAACTTTATTTTTGTGGAACAAGAATAATATCCTTAAAGCCAAAAAAATTGGAAATCGTGTATATTACTTTAAAAGCGATGTTATGGATAAACTTAAATCCTTGGCTTAATTAAAAACTTAGGGCTATTAAATTATTTTGTTTTCTAGAGGCAAAATAATACAATAACACTACTTCTCGCTGGCAAATCTGCCAAAACAATTCCTTTATTAATTACAGTATTTGCGGTGCTCTCTTTTCACACGCTAGGCTTTGCTGTGCCCTTTTTTTTACTAAGAAATGCAAGAATATTATATTTATAAGCTCAAAAACATAGATTTACAAGACAGGCTGAATCTTTGCCCTCCAGATTTTAAATTCAATCTTAATTTTGGTTATTTGCTAATCCATTTTGTGATAGAGCAAATGGCAAATAGAATAGAGAAAAATAAATTTTCGAATATTTATGAAGCTTATAATCCTTTAAATTCTACAATACTTCAATCTTACAATCGCAATTATAGAAATCACATTAGATATTTATGTGAAAATCTGCCAAATATTGGTAATATTTTTGAAAGAAGACCTTACAATATAGGTCGATGCTATTCATATCGTTTTAGACCATACTATCATGACAAACAAATAGAACCATATTTGATAACAGATAAAATTTTGATAAAAAAATTAAGAACGAATAATAAACTAATAATATCAAACGAAGTGCAAAAACACTGTCCTTTTTTAATTGATTACTTTAATCAAAAGCGATTAAAAATTCACTTTCAGGAAGCTCTAGATTTGAATTCGGATAAATTGGAAGAAGAAGGTAATATTAAAAAATATTTAAACAATGCCTTTAAAATTTTGAAAATAAAAAATGGACAATATCATATGAGCCATGCCCCAGAAACTGACGGGAGATTTCACTCAAATATTACTGGATTTCCAAGAGATTTCCGAAAATTTTTGAGGTATGACGGCGAAAAATTAGCAGAAATCGATATCTCAGCTTCAGTACCTACATTCCTACTTTACAACTTACTTAATTATCAATTTAGTACCAAGCATATAGAATATATAATTAACAAGAAGAGTTACTATATTCATTATATGTTAGTAAAAAAAGCGACAAACCCCGTCATTACTGAGATTCATAAATTTAGAGATGAAATTTTAGAGGGAAAATTATATACCAATTTTGCACCAAAATTAGAGGAGCATTATATTGCATTAGATGATAGCTATCGTCAATGGCAGTGGAATGAATATTTTTTCCCAGAAGAAAGTTTTAAAAATTATGCTAAAAAGCCCAGAACTAAAAAACCAACTCTCAGGGAATCAAAAAATGCGATGCTATCAATGTTCAATTCAAAAAATGGATTATTTGATTTGGAAGAGCTAAGTTTTAAAAGTCAATACCCTTGTATTTTTGAATTTTTAAAATCACTAAAAAAACCTAACCATAAATATTTTTCACAAATGACATTACAAACTGAGAGCTATTTTATGTTGAATATTATAGCCAGAAGATTGAGCAATAAATTCAAAAAAAAGATACCCTTTTTTACCCTGCACGATTGTATTGTAACTACTGAATCGAAACTAAACACAGTATTTGAATTTATGAGAATTACTTTTTATGAAGAAATGGGTTTTGTGCCAGTTCTTAATTCAAAATTATGGACTTAAAGTAAACATAAGCATTTTAAAAATATTTTTCAAAATCAATAACCTTTGTGAATCTAAAAATGACACTATGATTTTTGTAGCTATTTATTTATATATTTGAAATATTATAAAATACGCTATGAATGTACCTCTTTCTGAAAAGCAAAAAGAACGCTTAAAAATTTTAGAGCCAAAACTAAATACTGCAATTAAAGAGCAACGTTTCGAAATCGCAAAAGACCTCGTACTTGATTTACAAGCCTTACTCCGACCAACAAACCATTTAGTAAGGTTAATTCAGTCTAAAAACAAACTTTATGAATTAGCTATTGAATTAAATAAATCTGATTTTGCTATTAATGGCTTATTGTCAAATGAAAAAGTTTTAAACGAAAATACTCGAATTTATTTAGAAACAATTTCTTTGATTGCAATTTGTTATTTAAGGACAAAAAACATTCCATTAGCTCAAGAATACATTCGAAAAGTTTTACAGAACAAAACTGTTATTAAGACCGAAAGGACAAGAACTATTTTCCATTCAGAGATTATTAGCAGATTTAATGAAGAAGTTGCAATAGCAACTTTAACAACAAATGAGAAAATACACTTAGACGAGGATGAAGTTGAAAGAGAAGCTATCAGAATCATTCAGACTTTAACAGATGATGAAATTTTTAGCAATATTGGTCAAAGAGCTCCAAGAGCTACAAAGGATTTAATATTCTTAATCCATGATTTCTCTACAAAACAATTACCATCGGCTGAAAGATTAGCTCTACCAAGCTCTAATCAAATGATAATGGATAAAGAAGTCGGGATGACTGTATTTGAATCTGTCAAACGAGTTATTTATAATTCATTATGTAACCCAGAAAGTGAAATTTATAAAACTTGGTTTAACAATGGAATGCAAATGGTTTTAAGTAAGGGCTATATCAAAAGTGCTGTTGTATCATGCTTAATAAATATTGGCTTTGGGATTTCAATGATAGCATCATCTATAATTGCATTAATAATGAAATTCGGCATTGAAGTATATTGCACAAAATATAAACCCATTTATATATCTGAAATTAGAAGTTTGAAGTAAAACTCCTAATTAATAAAGACCTTGAACTTCACAACATCCCAAAGTAATTAGGCATTAAGACGATTATCAATCATAATATATGGAAGTAACAACAGAGCAAATTTTAAAAGCAGTAACAGAATCTGGATTTCTTATGGAACAAGAAGTTGCTACTACTTTCGAAAAACTTACATTTCACGTTTCAACGAATGTTGCTTTTGAAGACTCAGAAGAGGGAAAATCAAGAGAGACAGATGTATTCGCTTTCAAAAGAGTTTATTTTAATGAATCTACAAAAATTATTATCGATGTAATGTTTTTATGTGAATGCAAAAACAATACAAATCCATTTGTATTTATTTCTCGTGATAAAAATATGGCAGATAAAAATTTTATTCCCAATGGAATCGTATTAGCAAAAGATGAATTTCATATTCCTCTTGAAAATAGACCTAAAACAATTAGTATACAAAATGCTTTTAAGGTATTAGAATTAAATGATTATCATCACTATTTTAAGTGTGAGCAAAAAGCCGTGCAATTTTGTAAAATCATAAGACAAGGCAAAGATTTTAAGGCTCAACATGATGGAATATATGATGGGATTTTTTTACCATTAGCAAAAGCCTTTGAAGCCAAAAGAAAAGAAGTTCAAAATAATAAATATTCTACCAATATTATTTCCTTGATTTATCCAGTGGTAATTCTAAATTCAGAAGTCTATAATATAGATTCAAAATCTCCAAAACCAGAAAAGAAGCAATATATCAGTTTTAGAAGAGAAATTAAATCTAAACAATTAAAAGGACAATTTCTTATTGAATTCATTAATAAAAATGCTTTAGAAAAATTCTACCTAAATGAAGTTTTACCTTTGGTTAATCGATTAATAGAAATTGCTGAAAATAATCCTGAAAAACTTAGTAATAAACCTACTTAACAAAAACATACAGACAACAGTAGTACTGCATACAAAGATGCAATTTATAAAGTCTTATACATGAAAAATCCAAATTTCAACACTCAAGTATTCAATACAGTCAATAACGGAAAAACAACAATAGACGAATTAAAGGCAATAGAGCCAATATTAATCGAAAATTGTAAAGCCAGTATAAAACAAATGTATTTATATTATTTTATTACTCTAGTTCTAATGATTATTTGGTTTCTAATAGACAATGCTATAATTACAGAAGTAAAATTATTTGATGTAAATCTGAATAATAGAAAAATTTTACTAATTGGAGTTCCATTTTTATCAGTTATCTGTTATTATTTCACTATAACTTACATGGCTTTTAATCAATTAATAGATGCAGGTCTAAAACAAATTCAACAAAAGATATATCCTAATATAGCTCAAAGTTCAATTTTAGAATTAACTATATTTCCTTCTCTAATAGAGCTAGAAAGTATAAAAATGAGATTATCAAATGACACGTTTATAAGTACCACAGGCTTTATATTCATTTCACTTCTATTTATGTTTTTACCATTAATCATTAATGGTATAATATGCTACAACCTTTTCAATAACGATTGTGTTTCTTTTTGGTTTCCATTAATATTCTCATTGATTTTGCTTAAAGTATTCTTCAATATAATATTTTATTTTCGTCAAGTGCAATAAATTAAATTAACAAATACTACTCATCTTTACATAACTACCTTAATGAGAAAACGATTTTGCATTTATTTGGCAAATCCAAATAATGGGCTTAATTTAGTACCAAAGGCTACTATAGTACAAAAGCTTTATGCTTAATTTCAACCTAAAAGGAAAATTCAACAATTAAAAAGCAAAAAAATGTCTCTTATAATAAAGATTGTTTGTCCTGCTGGAATTATCACCGCATCGGATACTAGAGAAGTTTACTCAAATATTAATAAAAAGACAGGAGAAAAAAACTATGTTAGCTATTCAGATGGAATAAAAAAAAGTTTTTTAATAAACAAGATTTCTATTGCTATAGCAGGAAATGCGTACATTGGAGACAAACAATTAAAAGATTTCTTCCCCGAATTTTTAAGTAGTCTAGAAACTGAAATAAAATATGACAATCTTATAATTGAAATTTCTAATTTGTATAAAGGGCTCAAAAAACACTCAACAAAATATTTTATATCATTTTATGATGAAATATCGTTAAACTCAGCATATTCAAATTATTTCAAATTTGAACCTTACCTATTTTGTTTAGATACTGAAAACATGAGCATAAATAGACTAAATCATGATGAAGATGGTTTTACTTTTGGTTTTTTTTGGGGAGGTGAAAACGGTAGAATATCCAAAACTCTTACAGAAAAAAGAGCAGGTATTAATGCTAATAACTTAACTATTGAATCATCTATTCAACTTATAAAAAATATTTTTAAGGAGGTGCACAACGATTTCAAAGCAACTAAAGAATACCCAACTGTTAGCGAAAATTTTGATATTACAATTCAAACTTCCTATAGCAACGAATTAATCAGAAATTACAATTAAAAAACTACATATTACAACCACAATGTTAACTGTCAACTCTAGAACTAATGTCACGTTCTAATTTGTGCATTTTTTTTAAACTAGGAGATTATCAAATAAAACAGAAAATGGAAATTATATATCAAAATTATATACTTACAATGGAAGGTCAACAAGGAGACCAAGATTTATATTTTAGACTGTACTATCAAGAGAACGAAAACGAAGCCAGGACTGAAGTTTGGAATTGCACGTTAAAGGGGCTTTGGGAAGATGAATATGAAAAAGAAACTCCTGACTTAAGAAGTTGTTGGGATTTGCATCAAGAAGGAGATTATTTTCAGCAAACAATTACAAGATTGGATACAAGCTTGCCTCATATAAGTTTTACAGCTATTTATCATGAAATAATTAGAAACAATAGAGCAGATTTTGAGTTTATAACTAATATTTATTCCACATCAACACTTAGCTGGCTAAGTATGGGATATAACATTTATCCAGATGCAACACGCTTTTGGGCAAGGCAAGTTGAAAATGGACTCGCTCAAAGAATAGAGGAGGAATTCAGATTTAAGGCTGTTTTAGAAGAAATCTAAAATTTATTATAATAGCGAAGGATAAAACTACACAAAATCCTTATTAATAATATATTATCATAGCAAAAATGAATTCTATTTATTTAACACCATATACTATAATTGAGAATAAGGATTATCATACAGACTCTAAAATTATCATTAGAGCTTCCGATTTCGAAAATGTACAATTTCAAGATGGCAGGATAACATTTAGCTTTATAAATTGTAGATTTAAAAAATTAGAAATAGAAAATACCGAAACAATTGACTTTAATGACATCCATATACAATTTGTAAGCTGTTTTATTGAAGAAGTTAATGTTGAAACTTTCATAACAACAAACTTTTCAGTTTTCTTTGCTAGTTCAATTTTACAGGGAAGAATAAAAAATGAAAATTTACTAAATGTTACTATCAATAATTGTTTTTTAAATGATTCATTATTTCTTTTGGATTTAAAACGAGTTACCGTTTCTTATACAGAAGAAAATATTTTCCTGAAAAGATGGAAAAAATTATTAGAATCAATTAATACTGATTTTGGAAAACTATTAGACACAAAACATTCATTTTACATTTATGATTGCATATCTATAATTTTTACTTACAACGAAAATTTATCCAAAAAAATAGGAGTTTACAAAAAAAAATATGCTCACGTAATTGAAGAAAAGATTGGATATTTTATGAGTGTAGAAGAAAAAAAGAATTTTAAAGTAAGCTTAAATCTTCAATATTCTGCAGATAAAGAACATAAATCGACAAGGATTATTAATGCTAAGTTATTGGCTTTGTCAATTAGTGGATATTCAACAGGTGAATTATTAATAGAAAATACTAATACAGATAGTTGGTATATAAGAAATTTTTCTACACAGCTTGGGGCTAATTTTTACAATATTAAACCATATAGAAAAGATGCTAAAGAAAATAAATTAGAAATTCACAAATCAAATCTTGATAAAGTTTGGTTTGACAATGTTTCATTTGATGATTATTCTAGCATATCTTTCTACCGTAATAAATTTGGACAGACTAACTTTACTGCTTGTGATTTCCCAAGTCAATATAAGGGTTTTGATAAAATACAAACTATCGAAAATATCCATTATCCAGATAAAAAAGATAAAAATTATTTTAAAACACGATATGAGACTTTTTTGCAACTAAAAAAACAATTGGAAAATTCAGGAAATTTTTATGAAGCGCAAAAATTTCAAGCTATTTCAAACGAGGCTTTAAAAAATATTGAGAATCTCCCTTATTGGGATAAAAAAATTCTGCAAATTAATAGTTTATCAAATAATCATGGTTTATCAATAAAACAACCATTCATAGCGACTTTAATTTCTTCAATTATTTTTTATGTGATTTATTTATGGAGTATAGGAAAGATGTTTAATTGTAATGAAATTGACTGGAACTTATTTGGTTATTACTTTTCATTTTTAGATATAACTCATCGAATCGACTTTTTAGTTGACAAATCAAGATTAAATGGTTTTAGTGTTGCAATAGACTATCTTAATAAAATATTAATTGGTTTTTTAATTTATCAATTTGTTTCGGCATTTAGAAAGTATGGCAAAAAATAATGCACCACTTTATTGGTGCATTTATTTAAAGAAGTTTATTTAAAAACCTGTCTTCTCGGCTTCCCCAGAACAGCTGCCACTAATTGTCCCCAAATTCGTTACAAAATTAATATCAAAATTATAATTTGTGTCACTATTCCTTGTTATAATAACTCTAGCTTGTTTTCCTATAATATCACTTTCATTCGATATCACAGAATAAGTACCATCTCCCTTATATTTCCTAAGATAAAAAGATTTTAAAGACGCACTATTTCCTTTATAAGGATATGTAAGTGGTGTTAAATCATAATAATGGTCAGAGGGAACTGAATTAGATTTAAAATAACCTAAACTTAAAACTAAACGGTTTGTTGTTGGAGTGTCCTGCATATCTATCCAAAATATAACAAATCCATCATTTGCATCTCTTGTAATTTTAATCTTGTCGAAATAGTACTTTGTCTCATTTAATGTAACGAAATTATTCTTGCTAGAAGGTGGCGTGGAAATTTCATTTTCATCGGATGATGAACAAGACAAAAGAATTGCGAAACTTAATATTAGTAGTATTTTTTTCATAATTTTAAAGGATACTGGATAAAGTGTCATAACAATTTAGACCATAAAACATTCTCTAATAGCTTACTTATAGCTAAGTTTTTATTGTATAGATGAAGTCACTTGATGAATTTATTTCTTTTTGCTTTTCCCTTTTTCTGAGGTGTATGATTCAAACCTTTTCTTTTTCGGCTTATTTCCGAGATTCGAAAAATAATCTTTTGTCAAAGGTTTTGTTTCATCTTTCTTTTGTGCTGAATTTTTTAAATCATCTCGTTTGTAAGTGGGAATTTCAACATCTGTTTTATGAGGTTTAACTTCCGAAACCCCTTGATATTTGAATGCACTATGCGGTGCTTCGTTTATACTGGTTGTTTCTTGCGAATAAGAATGAATGCAAAAAAGCAATACAATATCTAAGTATTTGTTTATCATGATTTTATAAATATTTAATTAAATTCTATGATTCAAGGATATATTCCCAATGTTACAATTAACAAATATAGGTAAATTTGCCTATATGATTTATCTTCAATATAGCCATTTTTGATTGTGCTAAATGAAAAAGATAAATATTATTTAAAAGAGTTTGGGAAAAATGTAAAGAAGGTAAGGACTTTAAAAGGTATTACTCAACAACATTTAGCCGATATATTGGAAATTGAAATTTCTCAAATCTCTCGACTTGAGCGAGGTCTTTTAAATACTTCAATAATTAATATAAAAAATATAGCAGAAGTATTAGAAATAGAAATTGCGGATTTGTTTAAATTCCAGTAAGTTCTTCTATTTCTCTTTTATTTAAAAAGCCATTGCAAAAACTAAAATCGTATAACTCACCGTTTATAATGTCAAAGTAAATAGCGTTTTTTGTTACAAATTGAATGTTTTCGCAATCTTTTATTGAGTTTATTATTTCATATCCTCTTACAATTTTACCAATTGAGTATAAGATGAATTTTAAACAGCTGTTCCACATACTAAACCACTGTATTCATGAGTGAGTCGGTTGGTATGTCGTAATTGACTTCTTGATGCTTTGCTAAGATTATAATAAATATTTGACCTTCAGTAGTATTTTTTTTTATCTGTTAGTTTTAACGATTTTCTTTTTCAAGTTTTTATTTGTATCAACTTAATATATAAAGTAAAAAGGCAATATATAAATGAATTTTATTATGGTACTTTTGTGTAAGATAAACTTTTTACAATATAGTGTATATACGTTTTAAAGATTTGTTTTAGTAATTTGTTGTAACTCTAAAATTTGAATCATTCCACTTATCATCATAATAATTTTTAATAAGCTTTTTCGTCTTTAGTTTTTCGAATAAAATATTGTTAAAATCTGATTTTGAATATGTCGGATAGCCTTTCTTAAAGAGTTTATTATATTCTTCAATATTTTTTAATAAAATTATTAAATCTTCATTTTCTAAATCACTAATAAACATATTAATTAATCTTATCTTATTTTCAGACGAAGTAGAATTCTCAACTAACGCCTCAATTGTATTATACTCAAAAGCAATTTTTGTAGATTTTTCTAAAATTATGTTACTAACTATTTTAGATATGTCTTTATTACCTGAAATAACTTCCTGTTCAATTTTAGAAATATAATCAAACTTATTATCTGTCGTTATCTTTTCCGATTTCAACAATAAAATAATATCCTCTTTACTAGTTTCAAAATCACTAATTTTTTGAAAAAATTTCCTAAAGTCTCTTTCTATTAATGTTATATGACGATTTGGAAAATGTTTTTTTAATAAATCATAATTTGATTTAGTTGTATTAAGTGCTGTATAAATTAAGTAAATAACTTTTACTGTACTTAAATCTTCAAATTCTAATTCATTATAACTAAAGTAAATACTACTTAGTATTTTACCATAGGTTTCGTCAGAAATATCATTACATTTCAACAGACTTCCTTCAAATTTCTCATCTTCTTCTAGTAAATTAACCTTCTGTAATTCTAAATTAACTTCTTCAAACTCTAAAAACTTAACAAGATTTTCATTAATTGTATTTTCTGATGTTATGAAATAATCAATCACATTAGTCCATTTCGGAGTTACTTTGTTATTAATAAGTAATTGAGTTTTATCTTCTAATTCAATTATCTTATTTAATTCATTAATTTTAGTTTCTAATTTTTGAATTATTCTATCTTTAGACTTGATGTTTAAATCCTTATTATTTAATAATTTGATTATAACACTTTCATCTTCTAACTTATTATTTTCAAGCTTTAAATATACATTTTCAACATAAGTCGTAATATTAGAATTAACATAATCAATCAATGGCTTACATTCAGAATTTAAAATTGTTGTATAATTTGAACTTTTAAAAGATTTTTCAGAAGTTTTATTTCCAAATATTAACAGCATTTGCAGAAGATTATCTTCACTTATTCTATAATTGTTATTATTATAAACGTATTCGAAAAGTTTTTGACTCTCGTCATTAGGATTATTTAACTTAACAAATTCAATATTCAATTCATCTAAAAGGTTTGTTATTTTACCATAATAATCCAATCCATTTTCATTTTTAATCAATGATAAAAATCCCGCATTTTCTTCTATTTGATGTACCATGTAACTAGTGTTACTATTCTTTAAAATTATTTCGTTTTTTACAAATCGAATAATGAGCTGTAAATATTTATTTAATTTATCATCATCATAGTTACCCTCTAAAAAAATATAGTTCCAATATTCATTCCGATTTTCTATTAATTTATTTAAAAAAAAACTAAGTGGTCGGCTTTCATCTTTAATATATTCATCTATAAATTGTAATGATTTTTCATTTTCATTACTTAAAAGCTTAATAATGAAATCATATTTTTTGACATTTTTTTTGTAATTATTTGATAAATAATCTAATAAATCAAAATTCAATATTGCTTCTCTTTCAAAATATCTTTCGTCTATTTTCTCTACTAAATTTTCCAGTTTATCACTCAGTTTAAAGTCAAAATTTGTAGAATATCCTGCCTTCACATTTCTTTCGAAAGTGAAATCCTCTTTTGTAATTGAAACTTCGTGAAATAGAGAAATATAATCATTATAATTTTCATTAATATATCCATTTAAAATTAAATTCCTCAACAACCAATTATTTGAAAAATCCCCCAGATATTCGTTAATATCGACTTCATGAAATATTTGTTTTAAATCCCACTTTTCTATTTCTGCTTTCTTTTCTTTTAATTTCCCAATCTCTCTTTTTAATAAATCGATTTTATTATTTTGCCAAGATTGTATCAAATCTACTCTTTGGGTATATGTATAGTCAGAATTTACTTCGTTTTCAATTTCCGAAAATTTAAAACTGAAAGTCTTTTCAAACAAATTACCATAACCATTTTGGTGATAATTATAAGTTATATTTTGGGTCTTAATTAAATTATCAATATCGCTATCTTCAATTTTATCTTTATCAATCAGTGCATTATAAGGTAGTTTAGAAAAAATCTTCAACAAATAAATACTCTTTAATTCCTCAATGTCGTCAATTGAATGTTTTTCAATATCACTAATTTGAGAATTTTTCACTTCAATCTGTCTCTGTAATTTGTTAATGCTTTCTTGTATATAAATTCCTTTATTATTAATCAATTTATACAATTTACCTTCTTTTTTGTTGAGTTCTGTAAAATCTTTGGGGTCGATATTTTTGTAAGTTATCATCGCAAATAGCTCATCATTCTTCTTAATAAATTCAGGATTTAAGGTTTTGCGATAGATTACGAATTCGTGAAAGATATTTGTCAGTAAGCGCATATCAATATCATCAATAAAAGTAGTTACATCAGAAATGAATTCTTTGGTAAAAATACTTTTATCTAGTCCCGATTCTTTAATCAACGTCTTTAATTGCTCATCTGCATTTGATGAATTAATAAAAGGAATTACTGGAATGATATATTCAAAGAATTTTACTCTTTCTTTTTTATCATCAAACAAGTCGTCCCCTACAGCATAAACAAAATTAATTTCTCTATTAATAAGTTTGGAGTTATTCAAGAGGATATTGATTTCTCTAAGTTTTGTGAATATATCAGTACTATCAAACCTATCTAAATCTTCAATTAATACAACATCATATTTGGTTCTTTCGAAGAAATATAAAATTTCTTCTAAATGTTCATTAAATACCGATTTATTTACATTATCACCTAACTCTAATTCACCTTTTATATTTACTTTATTGATTTTTGAATTGCTAAATAATCTTATAACGAGTTTAGAAAACAAACCTAAACCTATAAAACCTATTATGAATATAATTAATGCAAACCAATCAAAATTATATTTGCTTTTCCAATCGGCAGGATTAATTTTATCTAAATAATTATATTTTATCAATAAAATTGCGCTTGTAACCCATAAAATGAAACCTAGGGAAATACACCATATTTTCCAAGTAGGAATATTTATAATCCTTTTAAAACGAGATTCGGGAATTTCTGAAGGATTAACATGATAAAATATTTGCTGTAAAATACTGACTTCCAATAACCTTTCCAATTCCTCTTTTTGTGACTTCTTTTCAGCTGGACTTAATTTATCGTCACTTTTCTTCTTATTAAAAGAAGCCAATGAGATATTCAAAAATTCATATTGAGTATTTAACTCTTTAAAGGTTTTTATTATAGTACTTTTCCCTGAGCCATACCCTCCAGTTAATGCAATATTATTAATTCCTTCTGTATCTAAAGTCTCATTTAATTTATCTAGATAAGGCTGAATCTTTTCTATATCCTCCTTTTTTGTTAAAATCTTTGGAGCAAGTGAACTGATTAAGCTTTTTTTTGTAGTTGTAGTTGTTAATTGTTTTTTTGAGAAACAAGAAAATATATTTTTTAGCATGGAAAATCGAAAATAAATTAGTCATAAAAATTTTACTAATATAACGAATAATTCATTCCCTTTTTTTGGAGTAAACTCCTATTGGGTAAACTTGTTTTTTCTCAATAAATCTGCGAATTGGCAAATATTTTTAAACTCTCTTTTTAGAGTTAAATCCATTTTTTCATACTGATAATCATGAAGAAAGAATGACAACTCTAAGACACACTCCTTTAAAACCTTTAATTGTTTTAAAACTGTTTGGCTTGTTTTAGAAATTTCTCTGTTACCATTAAAATCTTGTTTATTTAAGTTTTTAAAATCTGTCTCTACACTTTTTGCTCTCAAAATTTCAACTTCTGAAAGTATATCATTTATATTTTTACACTTATAATCTACTCCAATTTTTAGAAGCTCCTGATTTATTAGTTCAAAAGAAGAATAAACATTTATTAAACATCCATCGTCATTGATGTAGCAATTCTCTATTCTATTTTTAATAAAAAGATTAAATTTTTCTTCTGGAGAAAGATTCATTTTTTTTCCAATTAACATATCTATATTTACCTTAAACAAGTTTAAAAACATTAAAAGTAGGTTCTCTAATTAAACTGAAAAGATTTATTAAATAACTTTTAAATGAGCTTTTAACTCAATCTTTTTCAATTCTTCTTTTTCTTCCCAATACTGTTCTAATTTATCTGCATGCTCTCTTAGCGAGGTCTTAACATATCTTAAAAACTGTGCATGACTTTTGTGAGTAGAGATTGCCATAATCGTTTTATCATCTATTTTACCATAATGATTGGAAACAAAGCTTCTACGACAAGTATGAGTTGAAATCAATTTATATTTTTCATAATAGTCTACTTTTTTTCTGTTTGTTTTAGGGTCTTTTATACTTCCTAATATAACCTCATTAATTTTTGCTAGTTCACAAACTTTCTTGATATTTAAATTAAAATTTTGTTCTGTCAACTCGGGTAAAACATTATTTCTTTTTTCTAAAACATATTTAAGTTGGGAATGAGTCGGAATCTCAACATAAGCCTGATTTTTTTCAGTTCCCGCAATACTTATTCTATTGTTAGATATATTAAAATTATTTATTCGTTTTAAATCAGAAACTCTTAATCCAGTCCATACTCCTACAATTAGCAAATCTCTAACATTATCTAAACTCAGATTACCAGACAAATCCAAATTAAAAATTGCATCAATCTCTTTTTCATTTAGATAAGTATCAATTGTCTCATCTCTTTTAAATGTGAATTTATTACTTTCGATTTCAATATTCGTCTCGTATCCTTGAATTTTTGCTTCCTTTACAAAATATTTAATTTGACTAATATATTTCTCGATAAGAGTATTTGAATATTTTCCATCAAGTTTCAAATAGCTAGTAAAACCTCCATGGAATTTTAAACCAATATCTTTGGTTCTAAGCCTTATTCCCTTTAGAACCTCATATTCCTCAAGCCTAGTCAGTGTAGTGTTGTAATTCCGAATTGTTAATACGGATATTTGTTTTCCACTATTCGGATTTAGTCTTGTTTTGGATTCTTCAATATACTTCTTAACAAAAGGCACAAAATAAAATCGATGGTCATCCAAATCATTCGGCTTACAATAAAACAAATCAACCTGATTAACTAACCACATAGAATCTATTCGCTCTCCTTTAGGAAAATCCACTTTAAAACTATTCATTACAAACTTAGAAAGCGATTCTATTGTTTCATTTACAAACTTCTTAACCTCATTAGGAGCAGTTTGCTTAACTT
>Ga0215277_1019_pt1 | contig 66328 bp, 46 predicted proteins | sample ZER3_50Endo4_M4_FD_182619 | JGI IMG/M metagenome (GOLD analysis project Ga0215277, IMG submission 182619) | Enriched cells of freshwater protists from Biology Centre CAS, Ceske Budejovice, Czech Republic - ZER3_50Endo4_M4 | ecosystem: Environmental > Aquatic > Freshwater > Unclassified ... | reverse complement strand
AAACGTCCCACGGTTATGGTGAATGCGAGAGCACAAAAGGATAAAATTTTAGTTCGCTGGGCGATTAATTCTCCAGTCGAATGGCAGAAAGCAAATAAAAAAGGATTTATAATTACCCGATCTACAATTTTACGAGACGGGGTAGTCTTGCCAAAACCTGAAAAAACGCTTCTTACAGCTAAGCCATTAACTCCCGAACCGTTAGATTCTTGGATTGATTTTGTTCAGAAAGACAATAATGCCGCTATTATTGCGCAGTCTATTTATGGTGAAAGTTTTGAAGTAACAGGCGCAAAAGAAGGTGATTTAGCCAAAATTGTAAATATGGCAGACGAACTGGATCAGCGTTATACTTTTGCTTTGTATGCTGCAGATATGAGTTTTGAAGGTGCTGTAAAAGCGGGTTGGGGTTACGTTGATACGAATGTAAAAGCAAATGAAGTATATGCTTACCAAATTAGTGTTTTTGAAAGTCCGCAAGTAAAAGAATCGTCTTATATGATTGGGCTGAGAGACTATACAGTTCTTCCTGCTCCAACAGATTTTATTGCAGTTCCAGATGATAGAAAAGTACTGCTTTCTTGGGATTATCAAACTTTCAAAAAGATTTATACTTCTTATATGGTGGAGAAATCTTCGGATGGAATCAATTATACACCAATATCAGGTACAGCTCTCGTTAACTTAAATGATAAAGACGAAAATCCGGCCAAGAACATGTATTATGTTGATACGCTGAGTGTAAATGACAAAGTTTATCATTATAGACTACAAGGGATAACTTCTTTTGGAGAAAAAGGAGAATTTACAAAACCTATTACAGCGACAGGTGTTGCCGCTATAGTGACTCCAGCAAGATTGGTTGATTATGCTATTATAAACTCAAATGAAGTTAATCTTGAATGGGATTATCCAAAAGAATCTGAAGGTTTTATTCAAGGTTATGAAATTAATTTAGCAAATACTGATAAAGGACCGTACAAGGTTGTTTCTAAGCTTATTCCGCCATCTGAGAGAAAACTCAAATTCAAAGATAACCTTTATCCATCTAACTATTTTACAATTTCTGTAGTTGGAAAAAACAATCAAAGATTGACTTCTCAAAGTATGCTGGTACAGCCAGTCGATTCTATACCGCCAGCTAAACCAATTGGTCTTGAGGGTGTTATTGATAGTCTTGGAACGGTTAGGCTAAAATGGAAGCCTAATACGGAAAAAGATTTACGCGGATATAGAATATTAAAAGCCAATACAGCAGGTGAGGAATTTGTAGATATTTATCATCAATCTTATATCGGTACAGAGTATAAGGACAGCGTGAGTTTAAAAATGACGAACAGCAAAGTCTATTACAGAATTGCTGCTGAAGATATGCGTTATAATATCTCCGATCCTTCTGACATTCTAGTGTTAGACAAACCAGATAAAATTCCACCAGCAGCGCCTATTTTCAAAGATTACGATAATAAAGATGGCAAAGTGCACTTAAAATGGATACGAAGCTATAGTGAAGATGTTGTTGCTCACAGTTTGAGAAGAAGAGAAAAAGGACAGGAAAAATGGCTGGAAATAAAACAGATAAACGATACTATTCAAGAATTTACAGACGATAGAGTAGAGAATAAGAAGACTTATCAATATGCTATTCTGGCGAAGGACAAGAGTAATCTTTGGTCTTCATTAGACCATTCTACTGTAACAGTTAGCGTATTAGACTTTACACCAGTAAAAGTGATTACATTTTTGCAGGGAACAGCAGACAGAGAAAACAAAAAAATTCTGCTTTCTTGGGATTATGCAAAAAACAAAGGCAAAGTTTTAGGCGTTAGCATTTATAAAAATGAAAAGGGGTTGCCACCAACTTTATGGAAAGAATTAAACGGCACTGTTTTCACTTTAGAAGATAAAAATTTAAAAATTAATAAGGAATACGAATACCATCTGGTTCCAAATCTAGAAAACGATAGTCCTGCTAAAGCAGAGACCTTAACGGTTATTTATTAAGCCTATGAAGAAATTTTACTTATTTATTATTTTATTGGTTTGCGGATTAGGGTATGCTCAGGTAAATTTGACTGCTCAATCTTATTATAAATTATCTATTATTGGTGAAGTAGGAGCTGGTGGAGCGGGTAGTTGTGGTAATTTTAGAGGATTGCAATGGATTTCTTCGGAGTTTCAGATAAATGCAAGAATATTAAATCATTTTGGGACTTATAATGTTAATAATCAGAATTATGTAAACCAAGCAATAAATTATGATGATATACTTTATTATGAAAATGATCCAATTGTAAAACTGCATTTCGGAACAGTAAATAGAAGAGGTAATTCAAATTGCTCTACATATTATAATTCTGGTAATCCGGTGGTTACAAGAGATTTTTCAAGAGTTTATAACTTTACAGAATTTGAAAATATTGATGCTGGCGATCGGCAAATTGAAGGTGAAGTTACCATAACATCTAGACCAATTATCAATTTAATAAATCCAGATACTAATAATAATATAATAGGTACTGAAAGTTCAATTAAAGTGCCTGCTACCAATAACGTAAGGGAAGAATTTTTTAATTGGATGTATCATATCGAAGGAGAGCAAACACGAATTCGAGTTGGTACTAGATATATATACATTGATACATGGAGAAGTTTGCCAACAAGCTATCTAGGAAAAAATTTCTTAGACATTAAGTGTAAAGATTTTTTACCTATTGAAGCAGTTGGTAAAAAAATCACTCTAAAAGCAAATGGTTATAGTACAGGTGTTGAATTGCTTTATGCTAAATCAGCACCACACATTGATTTGGCTACACCCGTCCAAACAAGATGCTTTAATACTGCTGACGGTAGAGTAGTATTAAAATTTAGCGATAAGTTAGTTCCAAGTGAAACTTTAACATGTTCAGTTGACAGCTATGATGCAACAACAGGAGAATTCCAAGAAGTATATTATTCTACTCCCGATGGACAGTCCATTACTTATGGTGATGATTTAACATATGAAATTCCGTATGATTTCCCAAAAGGGAAATACAGTGTAAGTTTATTAGGCTGGTATAAAGAGCCAAATAAGCCTGGAGCAAATACTTATGTGATGGATCCAGAGCATAATAGAGGTTTTACGATAACTTCACCAACTCCAGTTGATTTTTCGGCTACTAAGGGAAATGATGTTAATTGTTTTGGTGGAAACGATGGAACCATTAATGTTAGTGCTTCAGGAGGTGTTGATAATGGTATTTATCAATACTCGACAAATGGAGGAACGACTTGGACTACTTTCGCTAATGGAAAAGAGACAATTATCGGAGGTCTTGTAAAAGCGACATATAGTATAAGAGTAAGAAAATTGAAGAATCAAAATGACGCTCTTGGATGTACGGCTTTAACCTCTGATGAGAAAGTAAAGGTAGTGCCTATAGTAATTGACCAGCCTAGTAGTCCGCTAGCATTGTCAGGTAATGTTACTAGTAAGGACCCTACTTTTTTTGGAGCTCACGATGGAAGTATTATAGCTTCAGTAAAAGGCGGCAGTCCAATTAACGCGAATAAGTATACTTATGAATGGAGGAATGAAAAAGGTGATTTAATAGATGCAAGTAAGTCAAAGGGGAGTTTTTTTGATGGTATTTATACCATTACATTAAGCAATATTCCTGAAGGTACATATTCTTTGAAAGTTACAGATACATTTAATTGTGAATTAACATTAAAAGATGTTGCTGTTTTAGATGATCCAGAACCAATTGAAATAAAGGTAAAAGTTAGACGTGATATTTCTTGTAATTCAGCAAATCTTGGTGAAGAAGGAGTTAAAAGGGACGAACTAGCTTCAGATGGTAGTTTAGTTGCTTTAGTAAAAGGAGGAAAAATAATAGATAAAGGGGGATTGCCATACATTTTTCATTGGAAAAAATTGGTTTCTAAAGATGTTTGGGAAGATTTGAAGGTAAATGATTCAATAATAAATAACCTTCCTAAAGGAACTTATTCTATAAATGTACAAGATGCCAATGGCATAATGCATGGGACTTATACCTTAACAGAGCAGACTCCAATAGCGGTTGATACTACAATTGTAGAGCCTGATGCCATGGAAGTTGTAATCGACTCAACAGATGTTTCTTGTTTTGAAGGTACAAATGGACGAGCTAAAGCCTCTATCAAAAATGGAAAATCTACTTATACTTACACCTGGTATGGGCCAGATCATAATGGCGTAGTGGGAGATGAGATAAAAAATTTGACTGTCGGAACTTACTATGTTGATGTTGTTGATAATGTAAAAGGCTGTTTTGTAAGAGACAGCGTTAAAATATGGGAACCTCTTAAGCAGGTAATGATTGATTATTCAACAATAAAAACCCCTACTTTTTCAGGCGCAACTGATGGAAAACTAGTAGCAAAGATTACAGGCGGAACAGCATTCGATCCAGCAAAAAATCAAGGCAGATTATATAATTACGAATGGAAAAATTTGGCTGGAGCGGTGCAAAATGTAAATGCTGTAATAGAAAATGGAGTATATACTATCACCTTAGATAATGCGCCAGCAGACACTTATTTCTTAACCATTAAAGATGCAAATTATAACGAAGCGACTGGTCAGATAGTTAATTGTTCTGTGGTAGAATCTGAAATGAAGTTGACTGAACCAGATCCTTTAAAAGTAGTTTTTGAAGTTGTTCAGACTATTTCGTGTAATGCCAAAAATGAATACGGAGACAAGACAGATGTGAATCCAAAAGATAATCAGCGTGATGAATCACAGGACGGAATTTTAAAGGCATACGTTACTGGAGGAACAGTACTTGAGTTAGATAAAAATAATGGACTTCCATATTATTTTTCTTGGAAAAAACAGAAAGACGATGGAACTTGGGAAGATTTAGCTGTACAAGGTTTTACTATCTCAAATCTTTCTTATGGAAATTATGCTCTTAATGTCAAAGATAGAAATGATGTTATTTTAGGTACTTACACAAATGGAAATTGGATTGCAAAAGATTCTATTCAGTTACTGGATCAGCCTCCGGTTTTATCTGTAAGAATCGATAAAGGAGATGTTTTTTGTTATGATGGTAACGATGGATGGGCAACAGCAATTGCAGAAGGAGGAAGTAGAGGTTACACTTACAAATGGTCTAATGGAGTGGACATAGATCAGAATACTATTTTAAAGAAAGGAAATTATTGGGTAATTGCAACAGATAAAAAAGGCTGTTCTGCTCGTGCCGAGGTTTTTATTGATGGACCTGTTGCGCCTCTTTCGATTAAATATACTGAGGTTTTGAATCCGAGTTTCTATAAAGCAACAAATGGAAAAATTGTTGTTGAAGTAACGGGCGGAACAATTGCTGCAGACAATACCTATTGGTTTGAATGGAAAAATAGCAAAGGAGTATTGCAAACTACAACCACAACAAGTTTTAGCAATGGGGTTTATGCAATAACCTTAAACGGACTTCCAGAAGAAATCTATAGTTTAACAGTTCGAGATGCTAATTACAATGCAGCAACATATAAAACAAGTTGTACAGTAGCAAATTCTGTTACAGAATTAGATGATCCAGATCCGCTTGAAGTTACTTTTGAAGTAATTCGCGATATTTCTTGTAATGTAAGCAACGAATTTGGAAATGAGACAGATGTTACTCCTCAAGATAATCAAAGAGATGAATCACAAGACGGAATTTTAAAAGCACACGTTACAGGAGGAATTCAGCTTCCAGCAGAAAAAAATAACCAATTGCCTTATTTCTATACTTGGAAGAAAAAACAAGCCGACGGTGCTTGGGCTCTTTGGAACAATACGGGTGATACAGCTGAATATCTTTCAGAGGGAACTTATGCTTTAAACATTGAAGATGCCAATGGAATAAAACTAGGAACTTATGTAAATAATGTTTTAGTTAAAGAAGTTGATGTAGAGAAATATATTCCGCAGCCGGATCCATTGACATTGACGTTTACTAAGTTCGATGTTGGCTGTACAACTGGTGATGATGGTTGGGCAGAAGCACATGTAACAGGAGGAACAGTGCCTTATACTTATGAGTGGACAAACGGAGAAACAACTCCTAAAATAGAAAATATTACAACAAATAATTATTTTGTAAAAGTAACAGATGCAAAAGGTTGTACGGTGCAGGGAAGTATTTTCGTGGGAGATCCTAACGGAATATTGACTACTGAAACTGTCAAAAATCCTATTTGTTATCAAGGAAACGACGGATCGATTGAACTTAATGTTACAGGCGGTAATTTACCATATTCTTATTCATGGAATACAGGGGCAGTTACCAAAGATTTGAATAATCTTTCTGCTGGAAATTATGAAGTTACCATTACCTGTCCAGATTGTTGTGTTTACAAAAAGAGATTTGTTTTAAAAGATCCAGAAGCTGTTATTGTTAACGTTGGTCCGGACAGAACTTTATGTATTGACCAAAGTCTAGATGTAGATGCTACAAATAAGGACCCTCAAGCAAAATATAGCTGGACATCTACAAACGGATTCATTTCAAATGAAGCAAAAATCAATGTATCAAAAGCAGGAACTTATAATGTAAAAGTGACCACAGCTTTAGGATGTATTGGCGAAGACGAAATTGTGGTAAAAACAAGCCAGATGGCTATTAGTGCAGAGTTTTTATTGAGTTCTCAAGCTTACTCAGACGAGGAAGTAATTTTGGTTAATACAAGTAATCCTTTCGGAGAAAGTACAGACTGGGTTATTCCAAACGGAGTAAAAGTTGTTGAGCAAAAAGAAAAATACATCACCTTGAAGTTTGATGCAACTGGAGTTTATTCAATTGGTTTGAAGCAGACACAAGGAGAATGTTATGCTGTTTTCACCAAAAATATCATGGTAGAAAAACGCGGCACATTGCCAAATACCGAAACGACATCGCAATTTATTACGGATTTTATTGTAACCCCAAATCCGAGCAATGGTAATTTTAAAGCAATTGTAAATTTAGAAAACATCAGTGCGATAAATTTAAGATTGTTCTCTTCTTCTGGACAAAATACGATGATTCAGAAACAAGAATCAGGAAAGAAAAAGTATGAAGTAGATTTTAATACTTCATTACAATCTGGAGTATACATAGTCGTATTAGAGACGGGACAACAAACATTGGTTAAAAAAATTATCATCAATTAAAAAATGAAGAACCTTTTCAATAACATATATTTCTTTGTTCTATTTCTGTTTTTTAATGCAGTTGGATATGCACAATTATATCCAGTTCAATTAACGCCAGTTTTTAATAGTCCATATAGTGTCAAAATATCCGATTATGCGACAAGCATGGATACGAAGATGCAATTGCTGATTAATCCAACCGATATTTCGATATCGCAAAGAAGAGTACGTTTAAAAATGTATATTCAAGGTAACGGACTAAATATTCAAACCTCTGATTATGCACAAGAACAAAGGCCAATATATATAAATGGAGGAGAACTTCAAACCTTAACTAATGTCGATATTGCATCGCTTTTTAGGTTAGAAAATCTGCAAGGAATCACTCCGGCACAATATGCAAATCCGCTGCCAGAGGGAATGTACAATTTTTGCTTTGAGATGTATGATTTTGTAACGAATCAAAAAATATCTCAAAAGAGCTGTGCTAATTTATATTTGATATTAAATGATCCTCCATTATTAAATACGCCACAGAAAAACGAACAAATTGCTTCTACAGAGTTTCCAAATATTTTATTTACTTGGACTCCGCGTCAGATCAACGCAACAAACATATCATATAAATTTGAGCTAAAACAACTTCTAGATCCAACATTAGATCCTCAAATTGGTTTTCAAATGTCGCCGACTTTATATGAGGAGACTTTGTATGGTACAGCTGTTTTGTACAATTTGAGTATGCCTATACTTACTCCAGGTTTGCGTTATGCGTGGCGAGTACGAGCGATTTCGACAACAGGACTTTCAGAAAATGCTGTCTTTAAAAATGATGGTTATAGTGAAATATATTCGTTTAAATACACTGCGTCTTGTGCTGCACCAACTTTTTTATTAAGTGAATCTCAAAGCTCAAAAAGTGTAAAAATAACTTGGGAAGGAGTACCAGAACATACACGTTATCAGGTACAATATAAGAAACAAGGTGTTCGTAATGCACAATGGTTCTCGTCAAATAGTTTAAACAGACAAAGTTTAATTACCAATTTAGAGCCAGGAGTAACCTATGAATTTAGAGTTGGATCAAGCTGTGACCCAGCCGAAGATGGCGTTCAGTCATTTACTTATTCTAATGTAAGCACTTTTACCACACCAACAGAAACTAGCGGTGTTCCGGCTTACAATTGTGGTATTGTCCCGCAAATTAATATCCAGAACCAAAAACCGCTTAATAATTTAATTCAAAGCGAGACATTTAGAGCTGGAGATTTCCCTGTAACTATTTTAGAATTGCAAGGCGAACACAGCCCATATTCAGGGCGAGGATATATCATCGTTCCTTATTTAGCTGATACTAAAATTGCAGTTGAATTTAAAGACATTGTAATCAATACCGACTATCAATTGATCAATGGTGTTGTAGAAACAAGTTATAATGCAGACTGGAAAAATATTACCGATGTAGAAGATTTTACAGGAGAAGGTAAAGGCGGACAAATTGAAGAAAAAGTTCCATTTGTAATTAAAGATATCGTCATTAATGCCAATGGCGACATAGTTGTTAATGGTGAAAATGGTGAGCAGATCACTATTCCAGGAGGAAAAGACACTGTAATTACAGATAGTGGAGTTGTAGATGAGAATGGAAAAGTTATTGTTCCTCCAAAAGTTTATACTGTAGACAGTCAAGGAAACGGGAGCAACCAAGGTGTTGCGATGGCCGAAGGCGGAAAACCATCGCCAGAAAATACAGATGGTGTAGATAAAAGCGGTCAAGCTACAGCAATTACAGCTAAAGGTATTTCGATTGCTTTTTCTGGAAATGGAGGCAAGTATGCTTTTGATGTAATGCCAGAAAAGGCTCCAGAGAATGTACAAAAGTTGTACAAAAAATTAGGAGATAAAGCTTTGCCTTATAAAGCAGTTTTAAATGGTGATTCAGACACAGTTATTGCTACAGTAGACCTTACCGATTCTAACATTAAATTAGATAGTATAGTTTTTAAGACCGAAAATGGTGCAAAAATTGATTTTAAGAGAACTGATAAAGTTTTTGTTCTTACTGTAAAAGGTAATTTAAGCTACGCTGAAGAACAAATTTTAGCCACTGTAAAACAAGGTGATAAATGGAAAGTAATCGGAGCATTTATGCTGGTGCATATTTCGCCTAAAGAAGTTAATTTAGTATTAGTACCATTGAATAAAAGTACTCAAATTCCTGCTGATGCTGAGAAAAGTCTAACTTCCATTTATAATAAAATAGGAGTAAAATTAAATATTACGAGATCTTCTAAAGTCGATTATGCTGATAGCGACAAAATGATAGAAGTTGGTGATAGCGATTTTTTTGAAACTTACACTTCAGAGCAGCAAATAATTAATAATTCAGTAAAAAAATTAGCAGATTATAAAGACAATGCTTATTATTTAATTTATTCTGATCTCCCTTCAAATAAACCAAGCATTCAGGGTTTTATGCCCTTAAAAGGACAATTTGGTTATGTCTTTAATACTGATAATGTTGCTATAGTGGGACATGAATTAGGACATGGGATTTTTGGTTTAGAGCATCCATTCATCAATAAAAGTGATGAAAGAAAAACTAATTTTTTAATGGATTATAGTAATGGACAGCAAATTTGGCATAATGACTGGAAGCAAATTAATGACCCTAAATTTAAATTATATTTATTCCAAACAGATAGCCAAGGAGAGTTTGAAACAGATGGACATTATTCTACAGTATATTTGGTTTCTCTAATGTTGGGAATGGATCCTAGTAAAGCGTTAGAATTAGCAATAGCAACAGAAGCACCTGATACGACTGTTCATGGTGAGACAAATTTTGAATTGAATGATACTTGGGGGCATCCATTTGGACCGCAACAAGATATACATTCATTAAGTGGCGGATTTCATGGTATAGAAGAATTTTTTACTGCGGTTAAATTTTTATATGCTGAAAAAAATGATGTTAAACAGCTAGGAGAATTATTACATAGATTTGGTGATACTTATGCTCATTCAAAAATAAATAATTTAAGACCTGAAGATATTAAAGAAGATCTCGATCTAAAAAATCAAGATTCATTAACTATTCAAAAATACATCCAAAGTTGGAAAATTGAATCTGAAAATTCTTTAAAGAGTGAAGTTAAACCTTGGTTGAAGTTTTTCAATTATTACCTTAAAGAGTATGGTATGGAATTTTTAGAGAATGAAAGACATCAGAAAGTTATATTTAAAGGTCAAACTTTGAAGCAGGTTTTGAGATCTGTTTATTTGAAAAATGATTCTCGTGATTTTGTTATGTACGGTAAGGATGGCTACACTCTTGATCATGCAAAATCAGATGGAGGCTATCCAGATCAGATTTATCTTAGACCAAATTGGTATTTATTATATGTTCAAAATTTAGCTTGGCTAATTGGAGAAAAATTTAAATTAGATCCTACCAAGTTTGACTTATATACTTTTTCAAAAATGACAAAGTTTGTGTCTAAGAATAAGTGTTCAATGAAAGGGATCATTGATTACGAAATAGCAAAGTTTCTTAAGAAGAAAACCTTTTGTGTTCCTATATTTTATTCAGCTGGTAGATTTTTTGCTATGATTGACGAAACCTTTAATTCAAATTATGAAAAAATTGCAAAGGAAGTTGTGGATAATTCAAAAAAATACTTAATTGAACAAGGAATATCTCCAGATAATATAAAAGTTACGAAAACAGATAGGTTAGTAGTAAAAACATATGCAACTGCAAGTTCTGTAAAAGTATCTTCAACAACCGAAGCTTATATTATAACTATTACACCTTAAAAATATGTTAAGTTACATTTTACAGATCTGCATATTATTTTTTTTATTATATATAGGTCATAGACTTGGATATACTTGTATTTCTAATTTGATAATTGGTATTTTATCTTTAATTATTTTAACCAACTTATCTTTCGAAGGAACAACTAGGTCAATAGCTGAAGTCCCCATTTTTATTTTTAATTTATTTTTATATGCTATTTTATTTGTATCATCTCTATTTATTTATAGAGATATAGATAATGAAAAAAGGGGCTATTTTATCAGACCGATTATTTTATTCGGGATTATTGTTTTTTTTGAAGTTTTTACCTTAAAATTTGATGAGGCATTAGGAAGTATGTTTTTACCCATATTTTTGGCTTTTTTTCCATTATATGTCTTAAAATATTATAAGAAATATTAACTATAGAATATTTATTAAAAGAGAAGAATGTTTTTTTTGAGTAGTGAAACAAAATAAAAAGGAATTTTTAAGATTTGTATCTTACTAATGATTCAAGTTCCTGCTAGCGCGAGCATCTTGCTCGTGAATACAAAGTGATAGTGATATTTAAAATATAAAATGTTCATTGATATAAGAATGAAAAGAATATGAAGTCAGGAGATTTAGCATAGTGGAGATATTATCTGATTTTGGAAAAGAAATACATCGATTCCAACTAAAACTTTAAAAATTGAATACACTCATTAATGATATAATAATGAAAATAGAAATTAATAAAAAGTATCAGTCAAGTTTAATAGCAAATACTGATCTTCATGCAGGGGGGTATTTTTTTGTATAATCTACCAAAATCAACTGGAGTTCTTTCAGAATGGTAAAGTTGAGCTAACAAAAAAGATCGTTGATGCCTTTCGTCCTATGGATGAAAATGATGTTAAACAGTTACAACATTATAAGATTGTTGGAGATTACTCATTTAATGATAGAGGATATTTGGTTTGTACGTTTGAGGATTTGTTTTGGACATTTACCGGATTGTCTACCGAAAAAAATAGTTCAATTATTCCCTTTAACATTAACGATAGTCGCTTACAAAATAGTTGGGGAGAAGTTTATAAACTTGAAGAAGTTATTTAGTGACTCCTGCTAGCGTGATCAGTTTACTCGAGAACGCAAAGTAATATTAAAATGAAAATAAAAATTTACACATGAAAAAATATTTTTTAACCCTAATAGTAATGCTAATAAGCATTTGCAGTTTTGCACAAAAAATAAAAATTGATAAGGGAGAAATAAAACTAGATGAAAAAACAATTGGTTTTGTAGAGGGCAAAAAACCGGTTTTTACAATTTTGAGTTTAGATAAAACGTATGCGATTACAGCAGAGTTAAAAAAAGCGCCAAATGAGGAGTCTTTAGTTTTACCATGGATCGAAATCAAAGATCTCGCTACAGGAAAGGCTAACGAAATGGAATTTAAGAACAAAAGCAGAAAATTCAGTGCTTTCAATTATGACCGTAGTATTGTCTATGAACTAATGGACAGAAATATGATCGGAACAGAAGGTCTAAATAAAGAAGCGATAGACAGTTTTGTTTCTGGTGCTTCAGCAGGTATAGCTGCAAAACGTTTAGGGGTTCAAGGTGAAGTGGATAATGCGAATAAAATTGCAGATACTTATCAATTAGCGATTGATGATTATGGAACTATTTTTAGCATTAAGGCACAAAATATAGATATAAACGACAAGAGAATTGGGTACATCAAAATGATTTCGCCTTCTTCAAATGGAGACTTAAAATATGAGGTTTTAGATCTTGATAATAATTTAGTAGGAACTTGGTTTGCCAGAGGTGGTATGGTTTCAGGATATGAAAAATTATTAAATCAAGAAATAATTACATTCAATGGAAATGTATTCAAAGCAACTTTCGAAAATAGAGGGAATCCAATTGGTTACAAAATGAGCCAAGATATTACAGCAATGAATATTGTAAGGGTATTGGTTGGTAACGGTTATACTTTAGGAAGTAAATATAATTCAGGAAAATAATTATAGAAATAGATAAAAGAAATGAAAAACAAAATTTTAGCAATTGCATTATTGCAATTTTTATTTGCATTAAACGCTTGTAGTTCAGATTCTGGAGATAGTCCAACTCCAACACCAGAACCACCAGTTGTAGTGGTAAAAACGGCAAAAATAAGTTCGTATTCTAAAAATACTGGAGAAACTGGAGAAACAATTAGTATAACTGGAGAGAATTTTTCAGACAAAGTAAGTGACATCAAAATTACATTTGATGGGGTGAATGCTACTATTGTTTCTGCTACTGCTACTGAAATTAAAGTGGTTTTGCCTCAAACAGAAAAAGTATTACCTAAAATGGTAATAACAATGGCTGATAAACAGATATCAAATGAGGTTAAAAACAGTTACAATGGTAATATTGGAATTTTGCCAAAACCAGTCGCTGATGCTTGGTTCACAATAGAGAATACAAAGAAAAGCAGTTTAGAAATAGGTCGTACTCAAATGATAAGTGATAAGGTTATGTACTATTCTATAGGTCAAGATATTTCTGAAGGAGTTTATAGAACTTTAGATGGTGGAATATCTTGGTCATTATGGGCAACTAGTCAATATAATTTTGGCTTTTATGTTACAAAAAATGATGAGGGATTATGTTACACTCTTTATGGGGATCAATCGACAGGAGGTGGGTTAAACAAGATACCTGCTGGTGGAAAAGCTTATGGAACACCAAACGCTTATGTTTGGAAAGAAATTAACTCAGGATCTCCAGGAATTAGTAGCGTCTATGTTGATGATAATTTACAAAAAGGAACTATAGTTTCTCAACGAGGAGATGTTTATGTAACTTCTAATGGAGCAGACTTTACTCAAGTTTATGATGCAAATTTAAATGATGCAAATTATGATGCAGGATTCATAAATAAATCTGCGGAGATTGATAATAATCATATTTGGGTAGCTGGACAAAAAACGATAAAATCAATAAATTACCCATTTATTTTGTTTAAAAATAATGAAACGGACGGTTGGAAAGAACACTATTTGCAAAACGAAGCCAATGCAAGAGTTTCAGAAGTATCTTTTGCAGATGTCTCAAATGGTTTTGTCTTATTGAATAATGCTACCATATATAAAACAACAAATGGTGGTGATACTTGGACTAAAGTTTACACGGGGGAAAAGTTTACAAAATTTACTTTTAAAGATGCTAATACAGGTTGGGCAATTTTAGAAAATAAAATTTATAAAACTATTGATGGCGGAGTAACATGGACTCTTGATTACACAAACAATCAAAATATAAAATCAATTGGTTATAAAAACAATATTGTTTGGGCAGTTTCTACAGATAATATTATCAAACGTTACTTGTAATTTTTAATTAATATATTCTAGATATAGAATAAAAAACACTGCAGTTTTTTAATAGCTGTAGTGTTTTAAAATGCATTGAATGAAAAAAACTTTACTCTTATTTTTACTTTTTATTATTACTTCTTGTTATCAAGAAACTGCTATAGCCATAGAAGGTGAATTTACCACTTCGTATGTCGATCAGGATGAATCAATACCCGTTATTATTAAAATTGATAATAAAATAACGGGTGCAGATACGTATGAATGGACATTTGAAGGAGGAAATCCGTCTGTTTCAAATTCTAAAAATCCTGGCGAGATTTTATACAACAAGCAGGGAACTTATACCATTAAATTAATAGCAAAAAATGTAGATGGAGAGAGCAGAGAATTCACTAAGACGGTCGAAATAAAAGACGGAATCAATATTGAGTTTTCTCATGAAATCGTAAAAAGTAATTATTCTCCTGTTGAGGTAGTATTAAAGAATTCAACGATTGGAGAAGGTTTAGCTTTTAAGTGGGAATTTCAAGATGGTTCACCAGCTTCTTTTACCGGAAAAACACCGCCAAATGTTGTCTTTACAACTCCAGGAGAACACACCATAACTTTGACTGTATCAAATGGTTTTGAATCTGAAAAACAGACTAAGACTATTACAGTTAATCCGTATTTGGTGAGTTTGTTTATGTACGAGCCAAAATTTGAAGATGATGATTATGAAGCTCCTGTAACAATCGATTTTGCAAACAAATCAGTAAGTGCAACGAGTTATAAATGGACTTTTGAAGGAGGAAATCCAGCTGTTTCGACAGAAGAGAATCCTACAGTTGTTTTTACAAGCGCAGGAACTCATGAAGTTACTTTGGAAGCTTTTAATGATAAAACAAGTCAAGTTTTCAAGTCGACAATCACGGTTCTTCCAGATACAAATCTGAGAACATTCGCAAATGTCAAATTAGGGATAAACACAGCGCATAACGGAAATAATATTGGTGCAATGTTCTCCACAGTTACTCGCGAAGTTTATAAAGCAAACGAAATTAACGATCAGAATAGCAGTTTAATAGATATTGTATTTCAAGGGCTAAACAGCAATTTTACATACAACAGATTCATTTCTCCAGATCAGGTAAATAATTATGGATTTTTAGCATTAAAGAATGCGCAGAGTACCATTTTTGTAAACTCTCAAAATTTGTGCAATTGCGGTTTAAACTTTACTGAAGCACAATTTGACAGTATGGTAAATGATACGCCAATAAAATCACTAAACATAAGTTATACCGCCGGAGGAGCACAGGAATTTGGTTTTACCTATCCGAGAATCATTTTATTTAAAACACAAGATGGCAGAAAAGGAGCCATCAAAATAAAAGAAATGGTGAAGAATGGTTCAAGTTCTTACATTTTATGCGATATCAAAGTTCAAAAACAATAACCAATAAATGAAGATAAAAAATAATAAAATCTTGTTTTGGTTATGTATTGTTTTTGCCTGTTGTTTTTGCAGGAAAGGATATGCACAGGATGTAGATTTGGAGAATTTTTATAAACCTAATTTTAAGGTAACCGGTAATATTAATGCTAATATGATGTATTACAATTCTAATATGGAAAATTCGCGTGAACCTTTCACGTATCTATTTTCTGGGAGTTTAAACATCAGTGCTTTTAATTTTAGTGTTCCGTTATTTTATAGTTTTACCAATCAAGGAAAAAATTTAGGTTATACCGCTCCATTTGATTTTAATAGATTAAGTATTATGCCCAAATATAAATGGGTAAAAGCATATATTGGGAATGTAAGTATGACATTTTCTCCATACACATTAAGCGGTTATCCGTTTAAAGGTGTCGGATTAGAACTTACTCCTAATGGGCCATTTAAAGTAGCTTTAATGGGCGGACAATTGCTAAAAGCAGTTTCTGAGGAAAATGCTATGGGCGGAATTCCTGTATATCAGCGTTTTGGTTATGGAGCAAAAGTAGGTTTTGAGAAATCGCAATATAAATTAGGTTGGATTGGTTTTTATGCCAAAGACGATGCGAACTCATTAAATATGATCACTGATAAAGGAGTTACTCCAAAAGAAAACTTTGTAAACAGTTTGATTTTTAGCACTTCTGTAGTTAAAAATTTAAATTTAAATGTAGAGTATGCTTTGTCTGTATTAACAGATGATACGAGAAGCGAAAGACTTTCTGGCGGTGGCATTAGAGATAGAATATTTTCTAGTAAGGAAAGTACAAGTTATATGAATGCCTTCAATGTTAATTTCGATTACAATATTCAAAAAAGTACTGTCGGATTAACTTACGAACGCATTGATCCTAATTATAATACACTTGGAGCTTTGTATTTTAATAATGATTTAGAAAATATCGCACTGCGTTTTGCGAGACCTTTTTACCATGATAAAATTACGGTTTCTACTAGTTTAGGATTTCAAAAAGACGATTTGGATAAAGTTAAAAAACAAGATACAAAGCGTGTCGTTGGTTCTATTAACATGAATTATAGAGTAACAGATCAACTAAACATTACGGGTAGTTATTCTAATTTTTCTACATATACGAACAAAAAATTAGATCAGTTCGAGCTTATAAATAATCCAAATGTAGTGCAAGCCGATACTTTAGATTACCGACAATTGTCTCAAAATGCCAATGTAAACATGTCTTATGCTTTCGGAAAAAAAAGAAATCAAAATTTGAATTTCAATTATAGTATCGCGGGTCAGGCAAATGAACAAGGGGGAGTAATTAGGAAAGGTCAAGCTAGTACAGTTCAAAATTATAATTTGGCTCATACGGTTAGTTTTCTTGCGACGAAAGTTTCTTTAAACAGTTCACTTAATTATACCAAAAACGAAGTAAGCAGAAACAATAATTCTTCTATGGGAGCTTCAGTTGGAGCTTCCAAAAAACTATTCAAAGACAAGCTAAATACAAATCTTGGTTTTCTCTACAATAATTCGCAAGGAAATATGAATTCGAGTTCTGTATTTGGAGTTAAGTTTAACAATAGTTACGTCATGTTTCAGCGACACAATTTTGGTTTAAACGTTATTTCAATGTTTAGAAGCAGTACCAATACAAAGAAATTTAACGATTTAACAGCTACTTTGAATTATACCTGTTCACTTGATAAAATTAAATTACCAGCTAAAAAAGAGCCTAAAAAAGAAAAAGAAACAGTTTTAAATCCTATCCTGAAAATAAATCATAAAGACAAGACTTACGAAGGAACAAGAGATGAGATTATAAAACAGCTGCAGGATATGCAGTCAGCGCTTCGTCCAATGCCTAAAGAAGATTCGGATGAATTAGAGCATCTGTTAACGCTTACTACTTTGACACCAGATGATGATAGCTTCAAAGAAAAAGCTTTGAATTATTTAAAAGCGTATGATTTAAATAATGACATCTTAAACAAATATGACAATTATATTCATGAAACGGTAAAAAGTTTAAGAGAAGAAATGATTCGCAAAGACGAAGGCTATGAGAATAATTATGTTATGGCTTTAGGAAGAGTTAATAAACATAAAATGCATGGCGTAGATGAAAAAGATGTGACAGATAGAGCGAGCTATAATTCTTATTTAAAACTCGTTTACCGAAAAAATAAAAGGTTGCAGCCTCTATTAGTGCATCGATGGATGCTTAATCAGATTACGATACTTTCAAATACACCTGTAGATCAGATTCACCAAAATGAAAATCTTTCTGCTTTTAATAAAGAAGAACTGGGAGATTTCTTTAAAATGATGAAAGATAAAAAAACAGATGCAGCTGTAATTGAAGAAATAAAAATCAAATTAATTCCATTCTATCATGATTTAGCACTTAAAAATGTTAATGGTGAAGAGGTTGATTTTAAGTTTTTAAAGAATAATTAATAGTCAAAACAAACTCTTTTAAAGTAAAAAGAGGATAAAATATAAAAGAAGTCGGTATGCTTTATTTTTCAAAAAAACAGAATGATTTGCTTATGAAAAAAAAATACAAAATACATTTTGCGGCACTGCTTATCATGCTTTCAGTTGTCTTTTCTTATGGGCAGGATATTGCACCTCCAAAAGAATTAAGTGCAGCTTCGGGTTCAATAGAAAAAATTGAAGCTTCTGACCGCTGGGTAGATAAATTTTCTAATCAGGATTTGGTTGAACTGCCCGTTGGTATACGTAATACAGTAAACAATATTCAATATTCTATTGGAATTACTAAGGCTACTTTTTCGCCAGAATATACGACTCTAACGGTTTTCTGTAGGGTTGATATTCCGCAGAAAGATAAAGACGGACAGCCGATGAGGCTTTTCTTTGGTGCAGACAATGTGAAATTATCGCATCAGGGAGGTATCATGGGCGAAGCTAAATTAGTTTTGCTAGGTAATGTTGATATTCCATTTAATGATAATAAATGGCAAGTTTCTTTGTATGGCGGTTTCGAAATGGCAACTGGAAAGGTAGATGACTTGACCTATGTGAAAATTGATTGTGACGGTTTTAAGGAGATGAAAATTTCTGGTGCAGTTGAGTTCTCTAGAAATTTAATTCTGCCAATAGATCCGCAAACAAAAACGGTTAATGAAGCACAAACAACAATTCCAAAAACGTATTATAACGGAAAAACCGTTCAAATACCAAATAGAGTAAGAGGAGAATTTAGTTTTACAGCAGGAAGTTGGAATGATATTTTACTGAATGTAAGCCTTCAGCCTTTTGTACTAAAAGACAAACGAAACGGAAAAGATTTTGATGGGAACTTTCAGTTTTTGGTAAGTAATGCGGTATTAGATTTAAGTGATTTAAAAAATGATCCAGTAGTTGCTTTTCCAGAGTATTATACGAAAAATGCGCTTTTGGTTCCAAGTCAGGAAGCTTGGAAAGGGGTTTTCGTTCAAACTTTTGATGTAGGTCTTCCAAAAGAATTTCAAACTACAGACACTGCTTCAAGCAAAGAAAGGCTTCACGTAGGTGCACAAAACCTGATCATCGATAAATTTGGAGTTTCAGGAACTTTCTATGCAGATAATGTTTTTCCTTTAGATCGAGGTATAACGAGTCAGGAGAAATCATGGGCTTATTCTTTGGATCATATCGACGTGACTATTGCGGCCAATACTTTCGTAAAAGCAAACTTAAAAGGTCAGATTCTTTTACCGATAAGTAAAGGAACTGCAGAGAAAAAAGAAACCGCTACTACTCCAGCCACAAATGCTGCAACAAGTACGCCAGCAAACAATACAGCAGATGCTACAGGAACTACTGCAGCTAAACCGAAACAGACGAATAGAGCTGGTTTAGAGTATAACGGATTTATTTCTATGCAAGAACAACAATTAGTTGTTATTACAAAAGATTCCATAGCTTTTGATATCTGGAAAGCAAGGGCTTTATTGCTGCCAAATAGTTCTGTCGAATTAAAATTAGTCAACGGAAGATTTTTGCCTAAAGCCAATCTGAACGGTTCGGTTTCTTTCGGAACCAATAAAGGTGCAACAGATGATAAAGATGTAGAAGGTAAGAAAACAGTAGATTTTAAAGGAATTACTTTTGAAAATCTGCAACTACAGACTGTTTCGCCAATTATTTCTGTTCGAAATATGGGATACAAAGGAACAGTTGGTTTCGGTAACTTCCCTGTTTCTATCGGAAATATTAATGTTGCCATTAATGGTGATGATTCCCGAATTGATTTCGATTTAGGAATTAATTTAATGGAAAGCATTGGAGCAGGGGCGACAGCTAGAATTGGGATTAAAGGAAAGATGTATGACGACGGCTTCAAGCAAAAAAGCCGATACGCCGGTTTAGATCTTTCGGCCATTAATATAGACTGTAAGTTTAGCGGATTAACGATAAAGGGAGGTCTTATTTTAATGGAAAAAGACCCCGTTTATGGAGATGGATTTAACGCAGATGTCGAAGTCGATGTTGTTGGTGTTGTTAATGTAAAAGCAAAAGCAATTTTTGGCCGTACGACTTTCAGATATTGGTATTTTGATGGAGCTGTAAAGTTTCCTCCAACGCCAGGTGTTCCTTTTATGATTACAGGTTTTGGTGGAGGAGCATATTATAAAATGCATCGAAATCAAGATATAGCCATTGGAGAATTTTCTCCTTCGGGATTAAGCTATTCACCAGACGAAAAAATAAGTTTAGGAATCAAAGCTTTAATTTATTTTCACGTAGGTGCAGAAACAATATGCGATGGTGAAGCTGGTTTTGAAATGGCATTTAACTCAAAAGGAGGAATAAACAGATTAGCTATTTTTGGTAAAGCCAATGTTATGGCTAAAATACCAGGGCTTAAAAATGTTACCGATTTAATGGGTAAAGTTGCGTCAAACGTTACATCTAAGAAAAGCTTTTTAGGAATTACAGATAGTGACCTTAAAGGTTCTTTTGCAAGTAAATATATTCCAGAAGCAAAAGAGGCAATTCCAGGAGATTTGTCGGCTGCAGTAGGAATTAAAATGGCGGCTGCTATCGAATTTGATTTTGAAAACAAATCGATGCATGCTACAACCGATGTATATATCAATACACCAGGAAATTTCCTTTCAGGAATCGGAGAGGGAGGAAGAGCCGTTTGGGGAGTTTTCCATAAAGATCCAAAAGATTGGTATATGTACATGGGAACACCAGATGACCGATGCGGTATTAAAATCGGAGTTGCAGGTATGTACTTAAAAACGACAAGTTACTTTATGGCAGGAACGGTACTTCCGGGAAGTCCGCCGCCGCCGCCGCAAGTGGCTCAAATTTTAGGTGTAGACGTACAAGAACTAGACTATATGCGTGACGAAAATGCATTGGCAAATGGAGGAGGTCTTGCTTTTGGAGCTAGTTTAGAGTTTGATACGGGAGATTTAAGTTTCTTGCTTTTTTACGCACGTTTTCAAGCAGGAATGGGATTCGATATTATGCTTAAAGATTATCAAGAAGCAAGATGTTCTAACACAGGAAGTCGTGTTGGTATAAACGGTTGGTATGCTAATGGACAATCTTATGCTTACCTACAAGGAGAACTTGGAATTAGAGTTAAATTGTCATTCTTAAAATTAAAAGTGCCGATCATTTCTGGTGGAGCTGCAGTTTTATTACAGGCCAAATTGCCAAATCCAGTTTGGATGAGAGGTTATATGGCTGGAAATATGAATATATTGGGTGGATTGATCAAAGGAAAATTCAGGTTTAAATTTGAAATCGGTGAAGAATGTCAATTTGAAAATCCATCGCCACTTGGAGGAATTAAATTGATAACCGATGTAACTCCAAAACAAAGCTCTGCAGATGTAGATGTTTTTGCTGTGCCACAAGCTGCATTTTCAATGAAAGTTAATGAAGCATTTGTAATTCCTGAAGATTCAGGTGATGTGACTTACAAAATAATATTAGAAAAGTTCAAAGTATTTGATGGAACAAAAGAAATTCCAGGAGTTTTTGAATGGGGTAGTCTGAAAGACAGAGTTAATTTTGTTTCGACAGATATTCTTCCTCCTCATAAAGAATTGAAAGTTCAAGTTGAAGTTAGTTTCCAAAAAATGGTAAATGGCGTATTCCAGCCTATAAAAGTAGACGGAAAAGTAGCTACAGAATATGAGGAAAGAATCTTTACAACAGGAGGTGCACCAAATCATATTCCGCTTACGAATATTAAATATTCGTATCCAGTTGTAGATCAAAAGTATTTCCTTGAAGAAGAATATCCAAAAGGATATATTCAGCTTAAACGTGGTCAGGATTATCTGTTTGAAGATGCAAGTTGGGAGACTAGTATTAAGGTAGATCAAGATGGAAATTCGAACTCAAAGGCTATAGCATTTAATTATGATACGACTTCAAATGAAGTATATTATAACCTGCCAAATATCGATCAGGAGAAGAAATACAATTTATCAATCGTAAGTAATTTGAAACAGAATGGATCGAGAGACACAGCTTCAAGTACTAAAACAAATACGATTGATAATGAGGGTAACAATATACAAATAAAAGAAAATCAAGCAGATGCTTTATCAAAAGCAGAAGGAAGTATTGATCGTTTAAATTATTCATTCAATACAAGTAAATACAAGACTTTTGCTTCTAAGATGAATGCAATTAGTACTCAAAACTATAATTTTGGAGTTTTGTATTCAGATGTTATTTATTTGACCAATACAATTTCAAGTCAAGAAGCTTTTGATCTAGTTGAGCTTAGAGGGGTAACTTACAGTGATAATAAGCCTGTAATAATAGCAGAATCTAAATTAAACGACCAATATTATGGAACAGACATTTATCCTTATTTATACAAAGATTATCCTTTAAACGGTACTTTCTCTATAACGAATAGAGATACTAACGAATTAGGAGTTATTCCTGCAAAGGCAATCCCGTTAAATGCTTATTACATGACTAGTTTAGAAAACGATACTAATCAGCCTTGGATGAGAAGTAATTTTCCTTTCAAATACAATATGCCGTTACTTTACAAAGAGGATTGGGTAGATTTGAATAACCAAATAGTTAATTCACACGTTAATGGAGAACCAGGTGCTATGGCACTTGTTCAGAAATTTAATAGTAGTACTTTCCAATTCATGAGATACGGAAATTATGAAATAGTATTGAAGTATAATTTGCCAGGGAATAAGCAGGCAAATGAGTTTGTTTATAAGTATAGAAACAATAATAACTTTAGGTAATTTCTAGAAAGAACGATAAATAATTTAAAAAAACCGTTTGAGAATTCTCAAACGGTTTTTTATTTAATACAATCATCTTTCCTTAATACTCTGCTGATTTTTTACTAATTTTCATAGCTCAGAATATAGTATTAAAATTTGTAGAAAAGATGTTTGAGGTTTACGTAAACAAACAAAACAACGATGTAATCAAAAGATTCATCATACCTAAAAATAAAGGGTATAATAGTTCTACATGGATTCTTATAACCATAAAAGGAAATAGAGAATTTCTTATGGAGAGATTTTTTGAAAAATTAGAATTCACGGAAGAATGGGAATTAAAAACAAATTATGCCTTTCCATCAGCACTTATGAATGAGTTTTTACGCTTAGATTTTGATGATGAAAATTTTAAAGTAAACTTGTAATTCAAGTTATTTTTTGAATTAATATAAGTAAAATAAAAAAGCAATGGTAAGAAATGATTTATTTGCGAAGCATATGGAGGAAGATTGTAGGTTTTGGAAAACAGATAAATTCTATGTTTTACAAACAGATTATAGTGAAAATTTATTAGACAAAGGTTTCAAAAGATATGATGAAATAAATCTAAAAAATAAAGTATATAAAAAAGTTGCTTTTGACGCTATTGAAAGTGCTGCAGATGTAAGCACTTTTTGTACATACAAAGGATTAAAGTTTTTTGTCGAAAATGCTTCTAATAGAAAATATACTTTGCGTCCACTGGAAGAAGCAATGAACTATTTTAAGGATTTTCCTAAACACGGTTACGACCCCGTTTATGAGGTTCAAGAGAATGAAATAGAAGAGATTTGGGAAGAACGAAAACCTATAGAAGAATTTATTTTTGATGCTGAACCAATTGTTTTCCTTAAGAAAAAGAAGGTGTAAAAATTACTTCGCATACTCCAACAGAATATGTAAATCTAATTGAAAAGCAAGTAGAGATTTAGAAATTGAAATTCGATCACTTTAAAAATTTGCTCTTCAGTTGCCTTTTGCATAATTTTACATCCTATGTATGAAATATTCCAAAAGTATCTAGAAGATAAAACCGAACTGACTCAAGCAGAATCAGAACGCATTCAATCATTTGCTATTATTAAAAAACTTCGTAAAAGACAATACCTGCTTCAAGAAGGAGATGTTTGGAAATACGATGCTTTTATCACCCAAGGCTGTGTTCGAACGTATACCGTTGACGATAAAGGAAGTGAACATGTAAATAGCTTCAGCATCGAAAATTGGTGGACAGGCGATCGCGAGAGTTTAATGATGCAACAACCCTCTCGTTTTAATATCGATGCTATCGAAGACACAGAATTGGTTCTTTTTACTCATGAGAACTTTGAATTACTGTGCAGAGAAATTCCAGCCTTTAATAATATGGTAAATGCGATTTTACAAAGAAGCTTTATAGCTGCTCAAAACAGAATTCAGGCTTCGCTGACTTTAACCGCAGAAGAAAAGTATTTAAACTTCGTAAATAAATATCCAGGTTTTGCTTCCAGAATTCCGCAAACCATGATTGCCTCATACTTGGGCATGACACCAGAAACACTAAGTCGTATTCGGAAACAAACGGCAAAGAAATAAATAGATAAGGAGCTTTTAAAGCTCCTTTTTTTATGCCTTTTTCAAACTCTTGATCTATATCAAGTTTTTACTTATTTCTAATCAATGTGTACGTTTTGCATTCGTCGCAACTTTGTAATGTTCAAAAGAAACAAACATTATAAACATTTAAATATTAGAAATCATGTCAAAAACAATTTTTATTACAGGAACAAGTACAGGCTTTGGAAAATTAACAGCAGTAACATTAGCAAACGCAGGTCATTCAGTAATTGCAGGAATGCGCAACACAAATGATAAAAATGCCGCTTCCGCGAAAGAATTAGGAGCAATAGAAAACATTGAAGTAGTAGATATCGATGTTACAGATGACGCATCAGTTAGCAAAGCAATCGAAAAAGTAATCACTAAATACGGAAAAATTGATGTCCTAATCAATAACGCAGCAGTAAGCGGTTTTGGCCTTTTAGAAGGATATTCAATTGATCAAGTTCGTAAAATGTTTGATGTAAACGTTTATAGCGTTCTTCGTATGTATCAAGCGGTTCTTCCTTCAATGAGAAAAGAAAGAAACGGACTCGTAATTAACATTACAACTGGAGCAAGCGGACATACACTTCCTTTTATGGTTCCGTACATCGCATCAAAATTGGTGGTAGAAAGTTTTACAGAGGGATTACAAGATGAACTTAGAGATTACGGAATCGAAAACGTGAGTATTCAGCCAGGAGTTTATCCAACAGAAATGAACAACGGTTCTAAAGCAGGTATTCATGCAGATAAAACTGGAATTATTGAAGAATATGGCGACGCAGCAACAGAAAAATTCAACGCTTTAGGAACTGCATTATTTGGTAAAATGGCGCAATTCGATATGAATCCGCAGACTATTGCTGATGGAATTCTAGAATTGGTAAGCATGAAAAAAGGGGAGAGACCACTTCGTTTTCCACTAGATGCTATTGCACAAGGGACTGACAAAGAGTTTATTGAAGCTCGTGCTAATATTAAAGCAAAATGGGTAGCAGCTTATACTAATTAATTTATACTTAAAATCAATATCAATAAAATTATCAACATCAATAATAAATATAATATCATGAAAACAACTCATAAAAAATCAAATAAAAAAGTACAAACTTCAGCAGCAGCAATGCTTAATTTACTAGTATTATTTTCTGCTTCAGAGAAAACAGTGGCGCAAACCAACGCAGGAATCGTCGGAATCGATCATGTCGGAATTAATGTTCCTGATCTTAATAAAGCCGTTATCTTTTTTGATGATGTTCTTGGATTCAAACCTGTTACTCAATTAGGGCCAATTCCGCTTGACGCTGATTGGAAAAAATTAAACCATATTAATCCGAATACTGGAGCGGTAACCATTAAAATGATCAATGCAGGAAACGGAGCAAGCATTGAAGTGTTTGAATATGCAGATAACAAAGGAAGCAAAACGCACCCGAATACAGATGATATTGGAGCATCTCACATCGCATTTTATGTAAACGATATTAATGCATCAGTACAATATTTAAAAAGTAAAGGCGTAAAAATATTGGGAGAACCTTTTACAATGCCTTCTGGCGATACAGCTGGAGAAACTTGGGTTTATTTTGAAACGCCTTGGGGTTCTAAAATGGAATTGGTTTCTTATCCAAACGGGAAAGGATATGAAAAAGCGAATCCTAAAACAATTTTATGGTCTCCAAAAAATGCAACAGTGAAAAAAGTTTCGGAAGCTGATTTAGATGCTAAAAAGAATACAGCAATTGTCGAAAATCATCTTAAAATTTGGAATGAAAAAGATGAAACAAAACGCAAAGTTTTATTGAATCAAGTTTACGCTTCTGATGTAGAAATGGTAGATCGTCATTTTATTGCTGAAGGAATTGAGGATATCAGTAAATTTATTGTAGAACTTCAAACTAAAAATCCTGAATTTAAATTCACTGCAAAATCTGTTGAAACCAATCATAATATTGCAAGATTGTATTGGCAATTTGGTTCAAAAGCAAAACCAGCTGTTGTAAGCGGAATGGATCTGTTTGTAATTGAAAATGGAAAAGTTCAGAAACTGTATGTTTTTGTAGATCAAAAAGAATAACTTTTGATTTATTTTGAAAGTTTTAAAAAGCCAGACAATTAAGTTCTGGCTTTTTAAATTTCTACTAAACGATACTAAAATAGTTAAACTACCATGAAATCAGGTATTTTTTTTTGTGTTTGATGTCCGTAAATTTGTGACCAATCAAAATAATTATGATGAAAGGTAACATTACAGATAGTTTTTTCTTAATAAGATTAGGATTTTTAAAAAGCGGAACGCCTAATTTGGTAAAGCAACTTTTTTATGTATTCATTCTGCTTCCATTTATGACATTCGGACAAAAAGCAATTGTCCCAGGAAGCAAGGATATCAATACAAAGTTTATTAAACCAGAAAAATCACTTTACACAGTCTATTATGTCAAAGGTTCGGAGTGGAAGAACATGGGATCATTGACGTATGATATAACTTTGGCTAATAATCAATTGACGTTAAATAATACTTTTACCCCAAAAGATAACGGAATACCTACCACACGTATTAGTACAGCTGACGCTCAAACCCTTAGAGCTATAAGTTATTCTGATGAAACTAAAAATGCAAAGTTAAATCTCAACTTTGCTGAAATCATTACGGGTAATTTCTATTCTAAGAAAACTAAAAAAGATAAAAAACTAAAGCTTCAGCCTAAGGTAGAATATTTTGACTTCAATTTGGCCGATCATATGATTGGAACATTGCCTTTGGATGTAGGTTACAAAGCTCGTTTTCCGCAATTCTACTATAATGATGAGTCAAATATACTAGTTGAATATTACACTATTAAAGAGGTAAAAAGTTATGTCTACAATTCTCCGAGAACAGGTAAGCACGAAACATGGCTTGTCACAGTTTTGGAAGAAAGTACCAACGCGACTTATAATTATGCTATTGACAAAAAAGATCATCGTTTATGGCAGCGCGAAATGTCTATGGCTAATGGAATGTGGGAAATTACAGTTAACGAAGAGTTAGATTATCAGCCTATTAAAAACAAATTTAATAAGGAGGAGGTTGCACAGCAAATTTCTAAGGGAAATAGTGTTATAATTGGGACAGCTTATGCAAGATCAGACTCAGGCAAGAAATTGGGAGGTTTAGTGAATACTGCTAAGAAACAATTTGCACCAAGAGGCACAGAAATTACTCTTTTTCCAAGTTCAGCTTATTATGAAGAATGGGTAGAGGTCAACAAGAAAATTCGTAAACAGAAAAAAATGCCAGAAGTGCCTTTGAATACTGATTTTGGTTATGGTATAAAAAAAGCCAAGGTTTATGACGATCAAGGACATTTCGAATTTGTAGATCTTATGCCTGGCACTTATGTTGTTATGGTTAGTTTTGATTTTACCAACTCATACAATTATTCATATGTATCTGGATACACAAATTATTACAATTATTTTGGTTATCAAGGTTCTACAACAAATTATGGCACAGCGTCGCAATCCTATAATGATAAAGCTAATATTGAGAAAAGGGTAACCATAGATAAAGATGGCGATAAAAAGGAAGTGAACTTAAAAGAAATGTAATTCAATTGCGAAAGTTCGAAAAAGGTTTAATTCATCAATTTTACAAAAAAGCAGCCACAAGGCTGCTTTTTTTATTCCAAATAGGCAATTGTTTCTATATGTTTTTGCTCTACGCTATTTATTATATTTCATAATTTTCTAGCATAAATTAGCGAAATATAAAAACTAAAAATTTGATTTTGTATTTTAAGTTGTTGATAATTAATGTTTTGTATATTTGGTATTGTAGTTGAAAAATCTATTTATCATATATCACTACGATTAATGTTGAATAACTTAATTACTAAACCAATGGAAAATAAAAAGCTTACTACTGCTACAGGAACTCCGGTTCCAGACAATCAAAACATTCAAACTGCTGGGCCTCGCGGACCTGTTTTACTGCAAGATTTTTGGTTTCTTGAAAAAATGGCGCATTTTGACCGCGAAGTAATTCCCGAGAGAAGAATGCATGCAAAAGGTTCTGGTGCGTACGGAACTTTTACCGTAACTCATGATATTACCCAATATTCAAAAGCGGACTTGTTTTCTGAGATTGGTAAAAAAACAGAAATGTTTGTACGTTTTTCGACTGTTGCAGGAGAAAGAGGTGCTGCTGATGCCGAAAGAGATATTCGTGGTTTTGCTATGAAATTTTATACGAATGAAGGTAATTGGGATCTGGTAGGAAATAATACGCCAGTATTCTTTTTCCGCGATCCGATGAAATTTCCTGACTTGAACCATGCGGTGAAACGCGATCCAAAAACTAATTTGAGAAGTGCCGATAACAATTGGGATTTTTGGACATTACTGCCAGAAGCTTTACATCAGGTTACCATTGTAATGAGTGATAGAGGAATTCCAAGATCTTACAGAGAAATGCATGGTTTTGGAAGCCATACTTTTAGTTTTATAAATGCTCAAAACGAAAGACATTGGGTGAAATTCCATTTAGTTTCACAACAAGGAATTGAAAATCTTTCTGACGAAGAAGCAGCTAAATTAGTTGGAGGAGACAGAGAAAGCCACCAGAGAGATTTATTTAATGCTATTGAAGAAGGAAACTTCCCAAAATGGAAAATGTTTGTTCAAATCATGTCAGAAGAGCAGGCAAAAACCTATCGTTTCCATCCTTTTGATTTAACGAAAGTTTGGTTAAAAGGCGATTTTCCGTTAATTCCAGTTGGAGAATTTGAATTGAATAAAAACCCTGAGAACTATTTTGCAGAAGTAGAACAAGCCGCTTTTAATCCAGCAAACGTAGTTCCAGGAATTGGTTTTTCTCCAGATAAAATGCTCCAAGGGCGTTTGTTTTCTTACGGAGACGCACAACGTTACCGTTTAGGGGTTAATAATTACCAGATTCCGGTAAATGCATCAAAATGCCCTTACAATAGCTTTCACAGAGATGGCGCAATGCGTGTAGACGGAAATTATGGCGGAAGAAAACATTACGAACCTAATAGTTTTGGCGAATGGCAAGAACAGCCAGAATTTAAAGATCCACCATTAACACTTAATGGAGATGCTTATGCATATAATTTCAGAGAAGATGATAGTGATTATTTTACGCAGCCTGGTTTACTTTTCCGTTTGCTTACAGAAGAGAAAAAACAGTTGCTCTTTAAAAATACTGCCCAACAAGTAGGAGGAGCTCAGAAATTTATTCAGATAAGACACATTCAAAATTGCTATAAAGCTGATCCAGCTTATGGAGAAGGCGTTGCGAAGGCTTTAGGAATAGAAATGAGCGAAGTGCTGTCATAAATAAATGATGTTTAAAAGCTGTAGTAAATAATTAAAACCAGAAAAATTTAATTATTGTAAAAACTGGACTATTAACTTGTTAATAGTCCTAAACTACTTTTGTACTGTAATTGCAATGCTTATCAGGCAATAAAAAATGTATAATAATTAATTTTCATCAATGTCAAAATTTCATCTCAATACACAAGAATTAGTTCAAGGAAAATTTACTCCTAAAAAGCTAAATATAGCGTTTGTATTTCAAGTTAATTGCCCTGGATGTTTTATATATGGTTTTCCTATTATGAATGATCTTTATCAAGCATTTAATGAAAAAGTTGGCTTTATTGGAGTAGCAACTGCTTTTGAAGATTTTGAATTTAATAATGAAGCAAACCTAAAACTTTTGTTGCATGATGGCACATTGGTTGGAGAAACCAAAAAGTACTACGCTTCAAAATATGGAACTTCTCAGTATTCAGAAATTCCCAATTTCCCAGTTGCTTTTGACTCTATGACAACTTCTGAGCAGTTTATCGGTTCAAATAAAATTGAATTAATTTGTGAAGCCATTCCAAATTTCACAAATTTTTCTGAGATCGAGAAAGAGATTTTAATAACAAAAGTAAAATCGTACTACTCTCAGATTCCTCTATTAGCAGAAACTTTTACCCTTAATCAATTACAAGGCACTCCGTCATTTATTATTTTCGATGACAATCATAATATCTTGGCGGTTTATTTTGGACATCAAAGTGTAGATCTTTTAAAAACTAAGCTAGAAGATATACTAGCTTTTTTTGCTTCGGATAATAACTAATGTAACCTAACTACATTCGAATACTTTTTTTGCAACGGTACAAAATAGAATAAAACAAGCTCAGTTAATTTGACAAAATCATGTTAAAATTCTAATATTTATAAATTTGGAAAAGAAAAGTCAAGATTTGTGCTACTCAATTGTATTTCAACCCTGCTAAATTTGCAATTATAAAGGAACAATCCTCTAATAATTGAAGTCTTCCCGATGAAGTTAGCTTACATTCTTTTTTTACAAATTTGCCTTTTAACTATCCCAAATAGTTATAGCAATAGTATTGTAAATAAGGTAAATAGTAATGCCGTAACGGAATCATTTTTTGAGATTTCAACTCCAAGTAAAGCTATATTTGAAAAAGCACTTTCAGAGTCTGACCCATTAAAATGTGTTTTATTGGAGAATACTTCTGAAACGGAAAAATGCAGCAGTTCTTTGCCTGCATCTCCACTTCATTTAAATGGTAATAGTTTAAGAGACAACTGTTTTGTTTACACAGAAAGTGTAAAATTGAACAATCAAGGATTGTTGGAAAAAAACATTGCTCCTTTTCGAAACATGTCAAGAAATATCCTATTTCACAGTTTAAAAATCCACATTTAATTTTTCTTTAAAACTGCTTAATTGAAGTTTAGTACATCGTGTTCATGGTAAAATGTTGTTTTTTATCCTGATTGAAGCATCGTGTCTTATTTTAATAGAAAGTTATAAACACTTTCCATCTATTAAACTCATTCCGTTTTGCAGTAAATGATTCTGGTGCAGATTTTTATATAAGTATGCATCAGTAATTTATCCGAGTAGAATTCTATTTGGAAAGGGCAAATATTGCCATATCTCAACCCATTTTCATTACATCCGAAAAATCATGATTGATCTAAAAGAGATTAGTTGTGCGGCTTTCTACACGTTATTTTTTAACTAAAATATTTTATTATGCATTTAACACCAAGAGAAATTGAGAAGCTAATGCTGCATACAGCTGGCGAACTAGCTCAAAAGAGAAAAGCCCGTGGCTTAAAACTAAATTATCCTGAAACCATTGCTCTTATCAGTAGTGAATTGATGGAACGCGCAAGAGACGGTAAATCAGTAGCCGAATTAATGCAATATGGAGCGACACTGCTTCGTAGAGAAGATGTAATGGAAGGTGTTCCAGAAATGATTCATGATATCCAGATTGAAGCTACGTTTCCAGACGGAACCAAACTTGTAACTGTGCACAATCCTGTGCGATAAATCTAAAAAAATACAGCAATGATTCCAGGAGAGATTATATTAAAAGATAGTGCTATTATATGTAATGATAGCCGTGAAACGTTAACCATAAAAGTTACCAATACAGGAGACAGACCGATCCAAGTTGGTTCCCATTTTCATTTTTTTGAAGTGAACAGAATGATGTCTTTTGACAGAGAAAAAGCATTCGGAATGCGATTAAACATTATTGCCAGCACTGCAGTAAGATTCGAGCCAGGAGAAGAGAAAGAAGTTGAATTGACTCAATTTGGAGGAAATCAGAAAATCTATGGCCACAACAATTTAGTAGATGGAGATTTATCTCCGCATAATAAAGCTCTCGCATTAGAACGCTTAGAAGAAGGGAAATTTAAAAATGTGAAATCATGAGTTTAGAAGTAACTAGAAAAAATTATACAAGTATTTTTGGTCCAACTGTAGGAGATCAAATACGTTTAGGAGATACAGATATTATTATTGAAATTGAAAAAGATTTCTGCTCTTACGGAGACGAAGCAAAATTTGGTGGAGGAAAAACAGTTAGAGACGGAATGTGCCAATCTTCAACAGCTTTGCGTGATGGTGGGGTTCTTGATTTTGTGATTACTGGTGCGACAATTATTGACCATTGGGGAATTGTAAAAGGAGACATTGGTATCAAAGACGGAAAAATTGTAGGTGTTGGTAGAGCAGGAAATCCAGACACAATGGACAATATCACGCCAAATATGATTATCGGAGCTTCAACAGAAGTTCATGGAGGTCACGGTTATATTGTTACAGCTGGAGGAATTGATACGCACATTCACTTTATCAGTCCGACACAATTAGAAACGGCTTTGTACAGTGGCGTTACAACCATGATTGGTGGCGGAACAGGTCCTGCTGACGGAACAAACGCTACAACCGTTACACCAGGAAAACACAACATTAAAAGAATGTTGCAAGCTGCAGAAGCATTTCCAGTAAATGTTGGTTTTTTCGGAAAAGGGAATGTTGCTACAGAAGCTCCAATTGAAGAACAAATCGAAGCAGGAGCATTGGGAGTAAAAATCCACGAAGATTGGGGAGCAACTGCTGCCGTAATTGACGCTTCTCTAAAAGTAGCAGATAAATACGATGTGCAAGTAGCGATTCATACTGATACGCTTAACGAAGGAGGATTTTTGGAAGATACCATGAATGCTATTGCTGGACGTGTTATTCATACGTTCCACACCGAAGGAGCAGGTGGAGGTCACGCGCCAGATATTATCAAAGCGGCGATGTATCCAAATGTGTTGCCAGCGTCTACAAACCCAACAAGACCTTTTACAACAAATACGATTGACGAGCATTTAGATATGTTGATGGTTTGCCATCACTTAAGTCCTAAAATTCCAGAAGATGTGGCTTTCGCCGATTCACGTATTCGTCCAGAAACTATTGCGGCAGAAGATGTGCTTCAAGATATGGGAGTATTTAGTATCATGAGTTCTGATTCACAAGCTATGGGACGTGTAGGCGAAGTAATTACTCGTACTTGGCAAACGGCAGATAAGATGAAGAAACAGAAAGGTTATTTGGCTGAAGATGCAGAAAAAAAAAATGATAACTACCGTGCAAAAAGATATGTTTCTAAATACACAATTAACCCTGCAATTGCACACGGAATTTCTAATTACGTTGGATCTATTGAAGCAGGAAAAATTGCTGATTTGGTGATCTGGAAACCAGCTTTATTTGGAGTAAAACCAGAAATTATCGTGAAAGGTGGTTTTATTGCGGCAAGTAAAATGGGTGATGCAAATGCTTCTATTCCAACACCACAGCCTATTATCCTGCGTAATATGTTTGGAACTTATGGAAAAGCATTGACAAAAACAGTGTTCACTTTTGTTTCTCAGGCAGGTATCGATAATAATATTGCCGAAGAATATGGTTTAGAAAAAACATTATTAGCGGTTTCAAATTGCCGAAACATTGGAAAAGCAGATATGATTCATAACAATGCAACTCCAGAAATTATGGTAAATGCTGAAAATTATACCGTGACCATTGATGGAGAAAAAATCACTTGTGAACCAGTGGATAAACTTCCATTAGCACAATTATACTATCTATTTTAATTAATAAATATTCTTCTTCTCACTGTAGTAATTTATTCTATTACAGTGAGATGAGAATAAAAATATCTAAAAGAATTTTATGAATACTTGGAAAATTAATTTGGGTTTAATTCTTCTCTTAATATGTGCCTCTTTAAACACGGTTCATGCGCAGAAAGGATCTTTAATGCTTTACGGTTCTTTGACTTATAAAGACAATAATAATACTGGGAGCACTTTTGCCGCAAACCCAATCGGAGTGGGATATTTCTTTAATGATCATGTTGTTGCCGGGATGAATTTTGCCTTTGACCAAGAGAAAAATGCATTAGGAAATCTGACAGATTCTAAACGCGAAATTGGTCCGTTTTACAGTGATTCTTGGAATATTGGAGACCACTTTGCCATCATTGCACAGGTTGATGCGCATTACGTATGGGGAACTACGCTAATGAATACTTCAGGATCTTATAACTACGACGGTTATCTTGGAAGAATTTATCCAATTGTTGCCGTATTTCTTGGTCACGGATGGGCGTTAAAAGCTAAATTCTTTGAATTATCCTATGAAAAAACTACGGGAGACGACCTCAATAAAACGAGTAACAAAACATTTATTGCAGGAATAAATGGATCAACATTCGGATTAGGAGTTTCAAAAAACATCTCTCTTAAAAGAACGAAATAATGATTATACAACAGACAATAGGCAATACGAAAACGCAGTCAATTGAAGGATTGGAAATTGATCTGCTAGAAATTGAATGGTTTGAAACTACTAAGAGAATTCAGCGAAAGCGAACAAATTCAGGTGTAGAAGTTGCGATTAAGTTTATTCAGGAAGGACAGCGATTGAATCAGGATGATATTCTGTATCAAGATGATAAAAAAGTGATCGTAGTGAATATTAAACCATGTGAAGCGATTGTGATGACACCATTATCTCTATTAGAAATGGGAACGATTTGCTATGAAATTGGAAACAAACATCTTCCATTGTTTATTCAGAATGATCAGATCATGATGCCTTTTGAAATGCCAATGTTTCGATGGTTAGAAGCAAGTGGTTACAAACCAGAAAAACAGGAGATAAAGCTTTTGCATTTGTTGAAATCGAATGTAGCGCCTCACGGTCACGGAAATTCGTCTCTTTTTACAAAAATCCTAAATATGGCTTCTTCAAATGACTAATATCGAAAATACTTATTTAGGAAGTCTTCTGCATTTGGCAGATCCAACGTTACCGATTGGAGGCTATACGCACTCTAACGGATTGGAGACTTATGTTCAGGATGAAGCAGTAAATTCAGTAGCTTCAGCAAAAGAGTTTGTGTCAAATATGTTGATGTATAACATTAAATACAATGATGCTTCTTTTTTAAAATTAGCTTATGTAGCGGCTGCAAATAATGATTTAGAAACCATAATTAAATTAGATCAGGAATGCAGCGCTTTAAAAAGTCCGCGTGAGATAAGAGAGGCGAGTCAGAAACTAGGAATTCGATTAATCAAGATTTTTAGAAGACAAAAAGCTTTTGATCTTATAAATGGTTATGAACAAGCAGTTTCCAATAAAGAAGCAACTGCACACTATTGCATCGCTTTCGGATTGTATGCGCAATTATTGGAAATTCCGCTAGACGAAGCCTTATTTGCATTTTATTACAATGCCGCAATCGGAATGATTACCAATTCGGTTAAGCTCGTGCCTCTAGGACAATTAGACGGGCAAGATGTTTTATTCGAATTACAACCGCTGATTAAAAAATTAGCAAAAGAAACTTTAACAATAGACAGAGAATTGGTTGGTCTTTGCAGCATCGCTTTTGATATTCGATGCATGCAGCACGAGAGACTTTATTCAAGATTATATATGTCGTAAAAAGAAAAAAGAAGAAAGAAAAAAGATAAAGAAATGGAAACTAGAAAATATGTAAAAGTAGGAGTTGCAGGTCCTGTAGGATCAGGAAAAACTGCATTGTTAGAACGTTTGAGCAGAAAAATGCTAAACGATTATAATTTAGGCGTAATCACCAATGACATCTATACAAAAGAAGATGCCGAATTTATGGTAAAAAACAGTCTTTTACCAAAAGAAAAAATCATTGGAGTAGAAACTGGAGGTTGTCCTCACACTGCAATTCGTGAAGATGCAAGTATGAATTTGGAAGCCGTTGACGAATTGGTTTCTCGTTTTCCTGATATCGAATTAATTCTAATTGAAAGCGGTGGAGATAACCTTTCAGCAACATTTTCGCCAGACTTAGCCGATGTAACGATTTTCGTAATTGACGTTGCCGAAGGAGAGAAAATCCCTCGTAAAGGAGGTCCTGGTATTACAAGATCAGATTTGCTTTTGATTAATAAAATTGACTTAGCGCCTTATGTTGGAGCAAGTTTAGAAGTGATGGAAAATGATGCAAGAAGAATGAGAAAAGGTGCGCCATTTGTGTTTTCAAACCTTAGATCTACAGAAGGAATTGACGAAGTTATAGGTTGGATCAAGAAATATGCCTTGCTAGAAGATATCGAAGAACCAAATTTAGTTCGTTAATCCAATGGTAAGTACCCTAAAAATAGAAATAGAAGAAAGGGATGGGGAATCATTTTTAAGAGATGCATACGTAACGCAGCCCTTTAGGATTATGCCTGTGGGGCAATACAAATCTGATGGAGCTTCGTATTTGATGATCATGAGTTCATCGCCTGGAATTTTAAGTGGAGACATTTATGATATTCAGGTGAATGTGAAAGAAAATGCTCGTTTGCAATTGCAGTCGCAATCTTATCAGCGATTGTTTAATATGGATGGGAGCGCTTCGCAGATCATGAATGTAAAAATGGAAAAAGGGACTTCGTTCTCTTATGTGCCTCATCCCGTGGTACCTCATGAAGATTCTACTTTTAAAAGTCATAATAAGATTAACCTCGAAGATGATTGTGATTTGACAATAAGCGAAATTATTACTTGTGGTCGTAAACACCACGGAGAAACTTTCAAATATGCTCATTTTCAGAATCTTTTGGAAGTTTATCATCATGATAGGCTTATTTTGAAGGACAATGTTCTTTTGAGACCCGATATTATGCCATTATCGGCTATGGGTTTGCTGGAAGGTTTTACGCATCAAGGAACTTTTGTGTATCTCAACACAAGAAATGAGGACGTGAAAGAGCAAATCGAATTCTTTTTTAAAGAATTGGAAGGATTAGAAAATGTAGCATTTGGAATTAGTGAACTAGAATCTGATGGTTTTGTCATTAGAATTCTAGGAAATGGAGGAGAGCAAATGTTTGATTTCTTTAGAAAAGTGCAGGACGCGCTTTGGGAACAAAAAGTAGCAATACAAATTTAAACAGCTTATGGATTCAAATTTAATAGCATTATCAATAACAGCAATTAGCATTAGCTTTTTTCATACGGCTTCTGGACCAGATCATTATCTGCCGTTTATAGTTTTGTCCAGATCTCGCAAATGGAGTCTGTCTAAAACTATTATGCTAACGATAGTTTGCGGTTTAGGCCATATTTTAAGTTCGGTGATTTTAGGAATTATTGGCGTTTTCTTAGGATGGCAAATTAATAAAATAACTTTTTTCCAAGATTTTCGAGGCAATATTGCAAGTTGGGCTTTGCTGTTATTTGGCGCAATTTATCTTATTTATGGACTTTGGGCTGCGTACAAGAACAAAGCGCACAAACACTTTGATGTAATGGGAGAAGATGTATTTGTGTATTCTCACAGGCATGGCGAAGTGGTTATGCCAACCAATCGAGTGAAAGTAACGCCTTTGGTTTTGTTTGCCATTTTTGTGATGGGACCAAGTGAACCGCTAATTCCTTTACTATTCTATTCAGGTTTGAATCGTTCTGTTGTTGAAATTTCCACAATCATTGGCATTTTCACACTAAGTACAGTTTTAACAATGCTTGGAATGGTGCTTTTGGGAGTTTTCGGATATTCATTTTTCAAAACAGAAAAACTGGAGCGTTATACTCCCGCAATTAGTGGAGCAGTAGTTCTAGCTTGTGGATTCGGAATGGTCTTTTTAGGCTGGTAAATCAAATAAATTTTCACTTTTAGAAAAATATAAATGAAAGAAATAAAAACAACAGTAGAAACGGTACTTAAAGGAATCGGGCAGATCATGCTTCAAGAAAGTGCTTGGACAGGTTTGTTATTTTTAATTGCAATATGCTACGATTCTCTACTCATGGGAGCAGGCGCTTTGATCAGTTGCATAGTGGCAACAGCAACAGCGAAAATTTTCAAGTTTAGTGACGAAAACATAAAAGCAGGTTTGTACGGATTTAATGCAACATTAATTGGGGTAGGATTGGTTTTCTTCTTCGAAACAAGTCCATTAATTTGGTTTTTAATTGTTTTAGGATCAATTTTGAGCACGATGCTAATGGAATTTTCCATTCGAAAAAAAATACCCTTTTTCACCTTTCCTTTTATTGTAATTACTGTAGCTGCTGTTTTAAGTATTCAACATTTTGGATTAGCAGCTGCAAGAATACCTGCAATAAATGTAGAAATGGATGAACTTGAGGTTTTTGAGGTGGCAGCCCATGCTTATAGCGAAGTGATTTTTCAAGGAACTATTGCCGCAGGTTTGCTGTTTTTTATTGGAGTTTTCCTTAACAATCCAACAGCTGCATTATACGGATTCGTAGCAGCAGTAATTGCAGGAGCTATTGCACATTTCAATCAGGATTCTGTAAAATTAATCGAAGATGGAATGTTTAGTTTCAATGCTGTTTTGTGTGGAATTGCCTGTAGCGGAACGAAACCAAGAGACGGATTGTATGTATTGCTGTCGGCAGTCATAGCAACATATTTTGATATTTTTATGATGCATAATGGTTGGATTACGCTTACTTTTCCGTTCGTTTTATCGATGTGGATAATCGTATCTATAAAAAAACTAGTGAGCCGTTTTGATAATAAAATAGCAATTGTAGAATAAAATAAAGAAAAAATGAGAAACAAACTTTTTACAGCAATTGTAATAGTATTGTTAGTAGTGCAAAATGGATTTGCCCAAGAAGCAAAGAAGCCAGAAACAAACAAATCAGAAGCAGATACAATGCATCTGAGCAAAATAGTTATAAATCACATCGACTTCAGAAAAAAAATAATGAAGGTCGATTTAAAAATGTCACCCGTAAATTCTGCGCAAGATTTATTGCGTAAAGTCCCTGGACTTTTTATTGCTCAGCATGCTGGTGGTGGTAAAGCAGAGCAAATATTTTTACGAGGTTTTGATAATGATCACGGAACTGATATCAGCGTTATGGCTGATGGAATGCCAGTTAATATAGTTTCACATGCGCACGGACAAGGCTATGCCGATCTGCATTTTCTGATTCCGGAAACGATCAAAGATATTGATTTTGGAAAAGGAGCTTATTACGCCGATAAAGGAGATTTTAATACTTCAGGCTATGTGAATTTTAGCACTTTTGATAGATTGGATAATAATCTTTTCAAAATTGAAGGAGGTTCTTTTAATACGATGAGAGCAGTAACGATGCTTAATCTTTTAGATAAAAACAACAAAGATAAGAGTTTCTATGTAGCGGGTGAATTCAATTATACAGATGGACCGTTTGATGTCAAGCAGGATTTTACGCGCGTTAATTTTTTAGCGAAGTACAGCCAATGGATCGATGAAAAACAATATATCTCTATTTTAGGATCTACTTTTTCTTCAAACTGGAATGCTTCGGGACAGATTCCAGAAAGAGCAGTAGAACAAGGAATTATAAGCAGATGGGGGGCAATAGATCCAACGGAAGGCGGAAGTACTTCTAGAACAAATCTTGCTGTGAATTATAGATATTTAGCGAACGAAAATGAAGAATTTTCAAGCAATTTATTCTATTCTAAATATGATTTTAATCTGTTTTCGAATTTTACTTTTTTCTTGAATGATCCTGTTTATGGAGATGAAATTGAGCAAACTGATAATCGTTCTATTTATGGTTTAGAAAACAAATACATCCGAAGATTTGCATTTGAAAATAGCAGTATGACTTGGACTTCAGGAGTTGGTTTTCGTTTTGATGATATCAAGGATTTACAATTGAGCCATGTTTATCAGCGTGATTTATTATTAGACAGAATGTCCGATGGATCAGCCACAGAAGTCAATGTTCACGGTTATACTTCACTAGATTATAGAGTAGGGAAATGGCTTATCAATCCGTCAGCGAGGTTAGACTATTTTACTTTTAGTCTTCACGATCGTCTTGTTAGTTTACCTGCGGCGAAAGAGGCTTCGGCAGCTAGAATAAGTCCAAAATTGAATATTTCGTATACACAGAATAGTAATGTGGAATGGTATATAAAATCAGGTTTTGGTTTTCACTCCAACGACGTAAGAGTTGTGGTAGCGCAAGATGGAAAAGATATTCTTCCGTATTCTTTCGGAAGTGATTTCGGAGTTATTCTTCGTCCAACTGCCAATATGATTATTCAGCCAGCGATTTGGCATATGTATTTACAGCAAGAATTTGTATATGTTGGAGACGAAGCAGTTGTAGAACCATCAGGAAAATCACGCCGTTTAGGATTTGATTTGAGTTTGAGATACCAGCCTATTTCATGGTTGTATCTAGACGGAGATCTTAATTACGCTCATGCCCGTTTTATTGATGAACCAAAAGGACAAGATTATATTCCGTTAGTTCCAACACTTACGAGTACTGGAGGTGTAGCAGTAAAACTTCCTTCTGGTTTCTCAGCAAATCTGAGATATCGCTATATGGATTCGAGACCAGCTATCGAAGACAATTCGGTAAGAACTCGAGGTTATTTTGTTAATGATCTTGTGCTGGCTTATGGCAAAAGAAAATGGGAAGTAAATCTACAATTTCAAAACATCTTTAACACCAAATGGAATGAAGCGCAATTTGAAACCGAGAGCAGACTTAGAAATGAGACTGCATCAGTATCAGAATTGAATTTTACACCAGGAACTCCTTTCGCTGTAAAAACAGGAGTTAGTTATAAATTTTAAACTTTAGAAAATATGAAAAAAGTGTCTGCAAGAAGCAAATTGCTCTTGTCAGCGCTTATTTTCGTGGTCACAATCAGTAATTCGTACGCACAGTTAAGTCCTCCAGGCTTGGGAGAAGCAAAAAATGCTTCTTGGTTCGCCTTTGGAGTCAGGCAATCTTTGGATTCACTTAAACAAAAAGAATCGACCACTTATGTAGGCGTTGGGCTAAAGAGCAGTCCAGATGAGAATAATCCATTTTCAAAAATGGCTATTCTGGTCATCAATGAAGAAATTTCGAATCGTTACAAAAAGAACTGGGAATACTCCTATGCATTAAGCTACAGACGATCTAACAATTATGATTCGGCATCTCCATACGAGTCGTTAGATCCTGCAATTGAACAGGAATTTAGAGTATACGGTCGCTATTCTTATATCATGCAAGGGAATGGACTGAAATGGAAAAACACGGTAAGACAAGAGTTTAGGAAATTTTTCAATCCTGATTTTAGTAATGCAGAAGAGAATTTTCAGTTGCGAACAAGATTAAAAACACAGCTGACTCTTGATTTAGGAACGACCAAAACGCATCATATCATAGGTGGTGCCGAGATGCTTTTTGCCATCAGTAAAGAAAATGAACCTGAGAAAGAATGGTCAAAATTTGATTATAAAGAAAGTAGGTTAACGCTTTACTATTCGCTTAGTCCACATGAAATTCCATTTATTTTCGATGTCGGCTATATGTATAATTTAATTGGAAAAGGGACTGATATTTCAGACGTGAATTATTTAGCCGTGGACATAATTTGGAAAAATCCTTTTGGGAAATAATACACTCATAGAATAAAAAAAGTAATAATTAAAACAGAAAAACAAACAAATTATGAGCGAAATTAAAAAGAATTCGAGGAACACAGAAAACGCGCCAAAGAGCCCAGTTTCAACGCAAACAGTAGCATTTTCTCACTACAACAATTTTTCGGCACAATTGCCTGTAGATCCAAAAACGGGAGAAATTGTAAGCAACGACATTAAAGAACAAGCCAAACAATGTTTGACAAATATTCAAGCAATTGTAGAAAGCATTGGTCACGTTATGGATGATGCTGTAAAATTGACTGTTTTCCTAAAAAATATTTCAGATATCGAGGCAGTTGACGAAGTTTACAAAACATTTTTCAAAAAAGAACTTCCAACACGTACAACAGTTCAAGTGGCAGCTTTACCATTAGAAGGCGCTTTAATTCAGATTGATGTTCTTATTTCAAACGGAGAAGGAACAACGCCACAAAAAGCTTTAGATCTTGTAAAAGTAACAAGAAACACAGAAAATGCTCCAAAAAGCATTCATGCACATTCTGCGGCATTTTCTCATTACAACAATCTTTCTGCTCAATTGCCAATTGATCCAAAGTCTGGCGAAATTGTATCTGGTGGAGTAAAAGAGCAAGCAGAGCAATGTTTAAAAAACATTCAAGCCATTTTAGAAAGCATTGATCACGTGATGAATGATGTGGTTAAAACTACTATTTTTCTTAAAGACATTGCTGATGCTGAGGTTGTAAGCGAAGTTTTAGCAAAATTCTTCCCAAACTATGTTCCGGCGAGAACAATTGTTAGCGCTTCAGCTTTACCATTAGATGCTTTAGTACAAATTGATGTTGCAGTTTCTCATGGTGACGGAACACCTCCGCAACTTCCTGAAGATACGCGCTTTTTGGTAATTGAAGCTAATAATACAGAAAACGCACCAAAAGTTTCGTATTCGCATACTGTTGCTTATTCTCATTACAATCATATTTCGGGTCAATTGCCTTTAGTTGCAGAAAACAATCAAATAGTGAGCGGTGGAGTTAAAGAGCAAGCGACACAGTGTTTAAAGAATATTAAAGCAATTGTAGAAAGCATCGACCACAAAATGGATGATATTGTTAAAATAAACATTCAGCTTAAAAATGTGGCAGATATTACGGCCGTAAACGAAATCTATACGTCATTTTTCAGTGGAGATTTGCCAGCAAGAACTGTAATTGGAGTTTCAGCAATTCCTTCGAATGCTTTGGTACAAATTGATGCTGTTGTTTCTAATAGCGAAGGTACGCCAGCTTAATTGATTAGCTGAAAATAATATTTTTTAAGTAGAGTCTTTTTTAGACAAAAAAAGCGCTTATCACAGGATTTTAGAGATTCTGTATAAGCGTTTTTATTTTTTAGAAATAAAAGCGATTTCCCAATAAAAAACCGTGTTAATCCACGTTTTCACAAAGCGAATCCGTTTCATCCGCGTTCTGGGCGAAATATATTTTAAACACATAGAAACATAGCTTTTTTTAACTTTAAAAAAGGCGTTTCACTTAGAATAAGCGCTATGTGTTAAAGCTAGCTTTTTCTTTAATCTTAAACACAAGCACAAAAAACTATGTTTCTATGTGTTTAAATTAAAAAATCATAGTTTTAAAAACTTTGCTCGATAATCAGAAGGAGATTGTCCGACCACTTTTTTAAACATGCGCGAAAAATAAGAAGGCGATTGAAAATGCAATTCAAAAGCTATTTCTGCGATTTCCTTCGAATTATCCTGCAAAAGAATCTGGCTGTGTTGAATGGTAATTTCATTTATCCATTGTTTTGGCGCTTTTCCAGTGGTTTCTTTGACACATTTGTTCAAATAATTATCTGATATTTTTAATAAGTTGGAGTAAAAATCTATGTTTTTATGTTGAATGTGATTCTTCTGCACCAATTCCCTAAAATGAAAAGAAATAAAACTCGTTCGATTGAGCGATTTGTTATCGGTATTTTCAGTTCGTATGATTTTTAATAAGGCAGATTGAAGAAGTGCAATACTGATGGCATTAATATGTTCGGCTTCGTTTAATTCTTCTTCCAACAATTCAAATAAACGAATCAGCCAATTGATTTTATTATGATCTAAAATGGAGAAAGGAGAGGTGTAAAAGAAATTTAAATCGCTTGTGCTTAATGCAATTTCAGTGATAACTTCGTTTTCGTAGATGACAAAAAAACCTTCAACATCTTCTGATAATTCTAATGTGGCTGTAAAATTTCCTTGTTTAATACTTAATGCTTGATTGGCATTAATTTTAAAAACATCTGTTTCCAGTTGCTGTTTTAAATACCCTTTTGTTACAAAAATTAGAAAGTTAAAAGTCGTTTGATACGGATTAACGGGGATTACAATTTTCTTTAAATAATTTTCAATTCGATACAGTTGAATATTGGAATTATTAAAGAGATTGTGAGTGGTTATATCTGGAAGAAAGAACTTCTTGTACTCATAATTGCTAATTAATTTAGGGTTATTCTTCATGCGAGTATGATTTTCTAACAGATCTGCAAATTGATGATGCATAGTTTGCAATGTCGTGATAAGCAGATAAAAAGGAACGACTAAGTTACGCTAATTTACTGGCATATTTCGTTTTTTATTTTGCTTCTATTATTTAAATTGATCATTGATCATACCCAAGAGATTAATTGCGTATATTTGAGACATGAACAAACAAACGTCTTTTTCGGTATGTGGAGAATCATTGTCTTCTCCAATGCATATTTGCGGGTTTTTCGATTCCAAAGAGCAGCAGTATGAGGTAATTATTCCTTACATATTAGAAGGCTTAGAAGCAAATGAAAAAGTCATAAATATTCTCGAAGGAAGCCGCCACGGCGAACATTGCAGATGCCTGGCTGAGAATGGAGTTTCCATTACTGAAAAACTCTCAAGCGGCCAATTGGAAGTGCTTGCTTCTGAAAACACCTATATTAATGGTGGTGAATTTGCTGCAGAAAAAATGTATAAGACACTTGAGCAGACTTTAATATCAGCTTCAAGGGCTGGTTATGAAAGTGTTAGAGCTTGCGGAGATATGGTATGGGCTCTTAAGAATCTGCCAGGAACTGATGAACTTTTGGAGTATGAGAACAGCCTTAATCTGCTCACGCCAAAGCATTCCGTTTCACTTATCTGTATGTACGACATCAATAGCTTCAGTCAAAACACGCTTACTGACATACTGTTTACACATCCTTATGTCATTAAGGATGGAAAAATCAGCAAAAATCCACATTATATAGAGCCCTCATCATTGATTACAAAATTTTCAGATTTTTCATCTAGTCCTCTTAAATCCTAAGACTATTGTCCATTTTAGGATATTAGAATACCTAAGGCTGCTGTCAATTAAAATTTCTTCTTAATAATAAGTTGATTCCGAATATGGGTCGTAGATATCTGCTTCCCACAGATTATCTCTATAATCATCTGTGTTTTCTTCTTCAAATTCTAGATCAATAGTATTTTCGCTATAATCATAACTTATTCCCTGTAAAAATTCACAGTCAAAATCTGGTTCATCTTCTTGTTTCTGATATAAGTTGACTAATTGAGATGAATATTTTTTTTCAGAATGAAATTCTGCATCAATAAAATTGGTATTGGTCGTGTAAGTAGCTGTCTGTGGTTTCATAATTTAATTTGTTTGCTGAGTTTGCATTTATAATCTTTATTCAAAAATATAATTATCAACAATCTTTTTAATTATAGAATTCAGCAATGGTTTTATATAATTTAACAGTATTTTTTAAACTTTTTAGCAATCTGAATATTTAAACATCGGATTTTGAGGTAAACCATTTAAAAAACGGCTATTTTCCCTGTTTGGACTTCACCTGAACCCGTAACTATTTTATAGATGTAAATTCCTGAGGCAGTATTTTTTAGACTGACGCTATTAGTTGAGGAAACTAGAGGATATGTAATGATCTTTTGTCCACCTATAGCGTAAAGATAGAAAACAGCTTTTTCCTCTTTTTGCCCTTCAATAAACAATTCATCATTTTTGCCTAACAGCGTAGGATAGATAAAGAACAAGTCGCTGCCTAAATAATTAGTATCTAAAATAGAAGAACTGACTACCTTATCGTTTTCTAAAATTAAATTTATTTTGTATTTATTGCTGCCGTCAGTTGGCTGAATATCTAAAAAAGAGAATGTTTTTGAATGGATATCGTTTATTGAGCCGATCACATTTTGCGTGTTGTGGACTATTTTTACCAGCTCAATGCTTTTGATATTGTATAAGCTGAAAAGGCTGGCGTCAATTTTTACTTTATTTCTTTCGTAAACTTCAGCAAAAGCTAACTCAAAGTAACAATTAGAGTTTTGGGCATACTGCAATGCAGACTCGCTTTTTATTCCTTCATTATCGTCAAATATAGGAGTAACCGTGTAAATCTTTCCGTCTGTATAAGCATAATCAGAGGCTGTTATCTGTGTTTTAAATTCAAAATAATCTCCTGTGAGCTGAAAAATATTAAAAGCAGCCACACCTTCGGGTTTATCCCAATTAATTTCTGTTGTACCGTCACAAACTAAGCTGGTGCGGATATTTAAATCATAAGAAATAATAAAGCTATCGGAAATATAATCGGTGCTATCGATGGTCATTTTTAATTTTGCTTTCGAAAATCTTTTTTCAGTAGGAGCATAGGTGAATTGCCCAGAATCCAGATTGATACCATCTGCGATAATTTCCCACGTTTGCCCATTATTATAACTTATCGATAATTTTCCGGATGCGCCGGAAAAAGAAGAATCCCATTTAAAAGGCGAAACCGTTTTACCATCATAAGGGAAATTATCATTTGCAACGGGGTAGTTCCATTGAAATTGATTTTTCAATTCATATTCATAAGCGATGCTGTACGACTGGGAAGTATTTGAAATGTACGCACCGTTGATATTGATGGTACAAGCTCCAGATACAGGATTCTCAACGGTAACCTGCTCTATATTGTTAAGTTTGTCTTTTCCTCTCTGTGCCTGTTCTTCAGGAGTATTGGGATCAAGAATCCAAGGAAAAAAAGCGACGCTGTCAGCGGTAATGACTTCTAGATCTAAATCGTTTACCAGACTTATATTGCTGTTAATAGCTGCAGGCGGATCATTCCAGACTAATGTGATTTTTAAGTTTTTCGCATTTTCAGGAATACTGATGGTATGCGTTTGGGTTTGGCCAGAGATTAGGCTGCTGGATATGATTCTGTTTTCGCTTATAGTTTTCAGACATTTATCTGCATTTATACTTCCGTAACCATAAGTGAAGTCTGGTCCTTTAAGCCCTAAATCTTTAGCACTGTTAATCAAAATTGCTTTTGTTGCGGCATTGCTCAGGGAGTTGTTGTTTATGTTTTTATAATGCTGTTTCATTAGGGTAATAATTCCTGTAGCCATTGCTGTAGAATTTGAAGTTCCTTGCGTGCTGAAAGCTACCAGCTCAGGCTTTATTCGACCATCGTAAGCTGGACCTTTTGAGGAAAAAGGCATAATGATTTCGTTTTGGTCAATACAGCCCAAAGCGATAGTATTTTTAGATTGTTTGAAATTGCCAGTAATAGATTTAAAGCCCTGAATACCTACGTTTCCAGAAGAAAAGCAATGAGTTAAATCTGTATTTAGAAATAATTGATTGTCATATGCATTGGCAAGCGAACCGTAAAAATTCTCTATTTCTGTTCCGTAAGAATGATTTACAGTGGTGGCTCCTTGTAAAGCTGCTATCTCATCAGGAAAAATATTCAAAAAATCAGAGGATAGAAGTTTCGCTTTTGCAGCGACACCTTTTCCTAAAGTAGAACTGTTTCCTAAGCCACCAACTATAGTCGCCATTGCCGTTGCATGGTTCGATACCGTAGCAGACTGCAATACAGAGGGAATGTGTTTATTTAAAAGATCAATATCATTTACATCAAAAAAATCATCTTTGATTACCACAGTCTGATCCTCACCGTTTAAAAAAGAAAAATCTACATGGGCTTTATTGATAAGATTAATGCTGAAATTTTGGTCTACTATTTTAGATTCCGATTTTGGCAATAGCGATTCCTGAGAAATCGAGGCTACACTGTTAAGAACTATAACCTGTTCCATAATTTTTTTAGAACCGCTCTTTATCATTACAAGATTTTTATCAAGTATTTTGATATCAGAAATGTATATTGATTTCAAGTCAGCAAGTAATAGTTGAAGAGAATCAGTGGCAATTATATACGTTCTGTTTTCTTTATGCTCTGAAAAATGAGAGGGTAGCTTCCATAAGTTATTTGTAGGAAGCATATTTTGTACTTGTCTGCTTGTTTCCGTGCTTTGATTTTCAATAATGCAAAAAACACTGTCGAGTTTCTTTACTATTTTGTAGCCGCTTCGCTGCGCATTTTCTAAGGTGGTTAAATAATGTTTTTCAGATTTTATTTCATTTTCTTTTTTTATGTAATGTTTCCATCTATCAGAGCTCTGTGATAGGCAGATAGTGGTCGTCATAATAATCAAAAAAGTGATTTTTACCTTCATGTACAGCAGGTTTTAAGGCAGTTGGAGACATTTAGCACCTCTTCGTTTTAGTCAAACAAAATGAAGCTTTACAGATAACATCCGTTGCGAATAACTCAAAGTTATTAAAATATTTGTAAAAATTTTATTATTTTTTGTTTCCTACAGAATCTTACAAATCTATTTTTAGTAAAAGTCTATTTGGTAACTGTAATTACTTTTTAAGTCTTACTGAAAATTACAAGACAGTTTTTTAAATCTGTTGAACTAAATATGATTTTAAAAACTTAGCCAATTCTTAATACGTTGATTTACATATTCCTACTGAATCTGCGGGCTGGCCTGTAATATAAGATAATTATGATTAAAAACCTAAATTGTAATAATTTAACAAAAAGTGTTTATTTTGTTAAATATTGTTTTTATAAGTATTTTAAGATTAAAATTTATATAAATTTGGAAATAAGTATTACAAATTTTTGTAAAAGATCCCCTATCTATCAATTTATTTAACAAATTAATCGAATTATTATGAAAAAAATTAAATCAATTCTGATTTTGCCATTTGCAGCTTTAGTGCTGTTTTCTTGTAGTAAAGATGAGCAGGCTGCATCGTCTGGTCAAGAGTCTCTTAAAGTAACACCAGAGGTGTTAAACAAACTGAGATCACTTTCTTTAAACGCTTCAGATGTTCAGGTGATTCAGAATACCAATTTAGAGGGTGTAACTGAGGATGCATTTTTGGTTGAAGGCGATATTATCATTACGCAAGATCAATTAGACAAAATGGATCTTCACGGAGGTATTACTACAGAACAATACCGTACTACCAATTTAGTGTCAGCTCCAAAAACCATTAAAGTAGTTGGCTTGACAGGCACTGGTACTACAGCCTTGACTACAAATATGAGAAATGGATTGCAAGCTGCTATAAACAGATACAATAATTTAGGACTATCTATCAACTTTACGCTGACTTTCAGTTCAAGTACTTCAGGTGCAAACATTGTGGTGCGGAGACAAACCGGATCTGCTGGAGGAGTAGCAGGTTTCCCTTCTGGAGGAAATCCTTATAATTCAGTTACATTATATTCTGGATTGGATTCTTATTCAACAAATGTGAATGCACACGTTGCGGCACATGAAATAGGACACTGTATCGGTTTACGTCATACAGACTGGTTCAGCCGTCAAAGCTGTGGACAAAACTCTAACGAAGGAACAGCTGGTGTAGGAGCCATTCTTATTCCGGGAACGCCTTCAGGATATGATGCCACCTCTTATATGAGGGCATGTTTCGGGTCTAATGAGACTGGAGCTTTCAACGCTAATGATGTTACAGCTCTTAATTATCTATACTAAAAACTAAATTAGGGACTTTTGCAAAATAGGAAAGGCTGTTTCATCATTATGAAACAGCCTTTTTTATTAGGTTTTTGAATATATTATTTTTTGTAAAATAGGAGTTTTCGTTTGGCAGAAATTGTCATTTTATAAAGTGAAAAAATAGATTTGGTTTCCACTTTTTTTAATTGAAAAAGAGGAAATTTTTTAAAATTCTTTGTTTAGATGCTTTCAGTTTGGTTTTTTAGTTAACGTACAGTTTATGTTTGAATAAACTCAAGATGGTATACTTGCGAGTTAAAAAACAAATAATGAATAGAATACTTACATTTTTTTTACTTTTTGCAGTAAATTCATTTGGTCAGCATATAAAATTTGAGAATTTCACCACAAATCAAGGATTGTCTAATAATTCTGTTGGCGATATAGAAAGTGACTCTGATGGAGGTTTATGGATTGCTACTTGGGACGGACTAAATTATTTTGACGGATATAATTTTAAAATTTTTAAAAATGATTTTAATAATCCGAAAACCATTTCAAGCAATTATGTTACAAAACTTAAAAAAGATACTGCTGGGAAAATCTGGATTATGACAAAAGAAGGTCATGTGAACTGTTATCTTGGAAATGAAGAGTTTAAAGAATTTAAGTTTAAAACTACGCCAAAAGATATTTATTTGTCTCAGAAAGGAAATATTATTGTAGAAACTACTTCGGCTTACTACGAATACAAAAACAAAACATTTGTAGAAACAGCTCAAAACAATGTAAGGAAAATAGATGTCGGCAATCTCAAAAAAATGCTGCTGGAAAAATATCCTAAATTGACCATTAATGATGTTCTGAAAGATAAAGCTGGAAATATTTGGTTTGCCACCCGTGAAAACGGATTGTTCATTATCACAAATGAAAATAAAATCGAACATCTTACCGCAGATTTATATACATCTTATTCTTTTAAAAACAATGAAATTGAAACCCTTCACCTTGATGATTTCGGAAATATTTGGTTAGGACAAAAAGATGGTGGTTTGAGTATGGCTTTTACAGGTTCTGAAAAAATAAATTGGATTGTGCCGCATCCATTAAAAGAACCTAATCTTCCTGACGAAACTATTCGAGCAGTTACTAAAGATAATAAAGGAAGAATCTGGCTGGGCTATTACACTAGAGGACTTTATTATTATAATGACAGAAGTCATGTTTTTGAGAAATTTAAAATTGACAAAGCTGGTTCTCATGCAGATTGGAAACGAATTAGGAGTTTGTTTACTTCGAGTGACGGAAGTATTTGGGCGGGAACATACAAAGGAATTCTTCGCATTGCTAACAATACATGCACCAGTTATGAAACAAATAATACAGAAGGAGCAGCTATAAACAGATGTTATTCTATAATTGAAGATCATAATAAACAGCTTTGGATAGGAGGCTGGGGAGGTTTGGCTAAATTTAATCTGATAACAGGAAAATTTGAAGCTTTTGAAGGACAAGAATTATTGCGTAAATATCATATTAGAAACGTCAAAAAAAACAATCAGAATCTTATTATTTCTACCGAACATAGCGGGGTAATTGTATTTAACTTAACGAATCATTCCATAAAAAAAATTACAACTAAGGAAGGTATCTTAGGAAATAGCGTTTATTCTGTTTTTGTAGACAATGAATCAGATAATTACTGGATTGCTTCTCTTGGCGGGGTTTCTGTTTTTAATAAAAAAACGGGTTTAGTCAAAAACATTACGGAGTCTGATGGATTGCCAAGTCATATGGTTTACGGACTTATAGATAATGGAGAGAAAGTCTGGATCAGTACCACAAAAGGAATCGCCTCTATTGATAAGAAAAAATATACTGTTACGGCTTATAATCCAGATCATGGTTGGCAGGCTACCGAGTTTTCTGAAGGGGCATATTATCAGGATTCAAAAGGCAATTTGTTTTTTGGAGGTGTAGAGGGACTTAATTATTTTAATCCGGGCACTATTTACAGTAATGCATCAAAAGGAAAAGCAAAAATAAAACTGAAAATTGATGGTACTGAAAATACTCTGACATCAATTGAAAAAAGTTTTAGTAAAAATGGATTAGAAATTGAAGTAATACCGATTGTCTTTCCACGAAATAAAAAAAATGACATTTATTATAAGCTGGAAGGCCGAGATGAAAATTGGATTCCGCTTCCTTCAAATAATAAAATTGAATATGCCGATCTTTCTTCTGGCCAATATAATTTCATAATAAAACAAGGAAAAGACGGAAAACCAGAACCAGCACTTTTTACACTCCAAATTGGTAAAGCATTTTACGAATCAATTTTGTTTTATATTCTTTTATCAGGTGTTATTCTGCTCATTTGTATCGCGGTGATTTATGTTAAAAATAAAGCGTCTCTGGTACAGCAAAAATATATGGAAGAATTGGTTGCGGCACGAACGGCTGTTATTGAAAACCAGAAAAAAGAAATGGAAGCCGTAAATGAAGAATTGGATGAAAAAAACAAGAAAATTTTAGAACAAAAAGAAAAACTGCTTATTCTGCACAGCAATTTGAAAAAGGAAAATTTTGAAATAGAAAAGTTTAAGAGTTTTATGCTGGCAGAGTTTCAAGAACCAATTTCAAAAATTATTAAAATTTCGGGGGCGTTTAAAAAAGATACAGAAACGCATCGTGACTTAATAGCGCAATCGGGTAAACTGGTGGCACTAATTTCAGAGTGGAATTATTTGGAACATGTAAAAGATCTTGGGCCAATAAAAAAATCAGTTGCAAGTTTGTTTCCTGTTTTTAAAAATAATGTAGAAAAACTTAAAAAGGATTTACAGCGTAATGAAGTTAATTTTAATTGCGAAATTGATACTGCAGAATATTTTGTTGCCGTCGATATTTTACGTTTAAAACTGGCTATGCAATATTTTTTTAATGATTTGAGCAAATATTCAGATAAAGACAGCACGCTTGATATTGAGATTGCATACGAAGAAAATGCTATTGCGATTAAAGCCGTTTCTGATAGTGATATTTTAAGAGAGAACTGGTATAATATTTCGCATTACAGTCCGTATTTTAAAGCGTTGCAAGTTTTATTGGGCGATTTGCAAGGAGAATTGATACCGGCTTCAGAAAATGATTTTCAGATCACATTACGCATTCCGATAGAAACAGCCGATCAGGATAGTAATTTTAAGGAAACTATTTCTTGGAAAAATTTTAATTACTCAGATGAATTTTCTACTGATAAAAAATGTCTTTTGGTTTTTGGAGATGCCTACAATAATCCTGCAGCGAGTCAGGTTTTAGAAAGCGAAAATTTTAATCTGATTTTTGAAAGCTCTGTTTTCAATTTGAATTCGGTTATGAAACAAATTGATATTTCAGCATTGGTTTTGTATCAGACAGAATTTTCTAAAAAGCTGATTGATTTCTTAAAACAGACCAATGAAAATTCGAATGTAAAAATACCGATGATTTATATTTCTGAAGATATCAATTACGAATTGAATGAGCAGTTGTTAGAAATTGGAATCGAAACACACATACAGCTTCCAGCCAGTGCATCATTCGTTAGAAAAAAAGTCAATAGTTTGATTAATCAGAATATTGAACCTTTGAGAGAACATAAAATTCAGGAAAAAATATTTGAAATACTCACAGAGGACAACGAACATGTTACTGCCAATGACAGGCTTTTGAAAAGAGCTTTAGAGATTATTAAAGAACAATTGCACAATCCTTCTTTTAATGTAGAAATGCTTGGCGAAGAATTGGGAATCTCTAGAGTAAAATGTTATCGTTTGTTTAAGGAAAGTTTGCATCAATCTCCTTCAGATATCTTGATGTCGCTGCGATTGCAAAAGGCTGAGGTTTTATTAAAAACAAAAAGATTAAACATTTCAGAAATTAGTTTTGAATGCGGTTATAATGATCCAAAATACTTCGGACGTTCCTTTAAAAAGTATTATGGGAAAACTCCTAAAGAATTCAAAGAGCACAAAGAGTACACGGTTTAGCGTTTTTGTTAGCCCTGTATTTTTAGAAAGTTAGGACAATGTTAATGTGCAAAATTCCCCTTTTTCGTCGTTAATTTTGTCCTAAATTGAATTAAAAGTCCTCTTTTAGAAAACAAAAATCCTCCCTTTGGAGGTATCGTTAAAATACTTTTGACAAAACAAAAAAAGTATTTTAAATGAAAAAATTTTATGCATTATTACTTCTTGCCTTTGGATGTATGTCATACTCCTACGGGCAGATCAATGTATCAGGAATTGTAGTTTCTGATGTTGAAAAAGTGCCTGTTCCAGGAGTTTCGGTTTATATTAAAGGAGAACCTAAAGGAGCAGTAACAACAGATTTTGATGGAAATTTTAAAATTAAAGCGCAGCAAGAGAACGGTACATTGGTTTTTTCTTATGTTGGATTTAAAACTAAAGAAGTTTCTTTCTCAGGTACTCAAAAATTAACTGTAGGTCTTGCAGAAGAGGTGAGTACTTTAAATGAAGTTGTAGTTGTAGGTTACGGTTCTCAAAAAAGATCTGATGTAACTGGAGCTATTGGTTCTGTTAAAAGCGAAAATTTTAACAAAGGAGTTGTTGCTAATGCAGGACAATTGATTCAGGGTAAAGTAGCCGGAGTTAACGTTGTGGCTGCAAGTGGTGAGCCAGGAGCTAATCAGGATATTATTATTCGTGGAGCTGGAAGTTTGCGTGCAGGAACAACACCTCTTTATGTAGTTGACGGATTTGCTTTAGACAATTCTGGAACTGGTGTAGCTTCAAATCCAATGAACTTTATTAATCCGCAGGATATCGAAAGTATCGAAGTTCTTAAAGATGCATCTGCATCTGCAATCTACGGTTCGAGAGCGGCAAATGGGGTAATTGTAATTACAACTAAAAAAGGATCAAAAGGACAGACTAAAATTGATCTTTCTATGACTACAGGAATTTCGACTTTAGCAAATAAAGTAGATGTTTTTAGTGCTGACGAATTTAGAAAAAGCATTGCAGCTGTAAACGGAACTTTAATTGATGGTGGAGCAAATACAGACTGGCAAGATCAATTGACTAGAACTGGAATTTCTCAAAATCTTAATTTATCTATGAGCGGAGGAACAGACAAATCTACTTACGCCGCGTCATTAGGTACAGACAGCCAGCAAGGTGTTTTGAATAATAGTGATTTAAAACGTTACACAGGACGTTTAAATTTAAATCAAAAAGCACTTAATGATAAATTTAATATTGCTTTTAACATGACGGCTACTAAACTTGACAATTCAAGACCAGATGCTAGAAGTGTTGTTGGAAATATGTTGACAATGAATCCTACGGATGCAGTGTATGTTAACGGACAGCCTAATACTAATTTAAGTAATGACATTTTAAATCCGATGATCAGCCAGAGTTTATATTCTGATGAAACAACTAACAATCGTATTTTGGCAAATATTTCTCCATCATTCGAATTTGTAAAAGGATTAACTTATAAATTCAATCTTGGTGTAGATTACTCAATGTCAGAAAGAGATATTCAAGTTTTACCGTATGCATCTGCTACGAATACAACTTTGGGTACTGTAAATAATATTGCTACTAATAACAATAACGTTTTATACGAAAATACATTAACGTATAATTTTAATAAAAAAGCGCACAGCTTTACAGTTCTTGCAGGTCAATCTTATCAGAAAATCCAGGTAAACCAAAAGAATTACAATTTTAGAGGTTTCCCTAATAATGGAGTTGAGCCAAAAAATCAAATTGGAGCAGCTAGTGAGCTTGTAAGCAAATCTTCTTCTGCAGTAGAAAATGAGTTACAGTCTTTCTTCGGAAGATTAAACTACGGATATGACAATAAATATCTTCTTACTGCGACAATGCGTGCTGACGGTTCTTCTAAATTTGGAGAAAACAACAGATACGGATACTTCCCATCTGTAGCTTTAGGATGGAATATTACAAGAGAAGAATTCTTAAAAGATTCTGAAACATTAAATAATCTTAAGTTAAGAGCGAGCTGGGGACAAACAGGTTCTCAAGAAATTCCTTCTAAGATTACTAAAGCAAGTTATACAGAAAGTAATTCAGGAAACAATACTTATCCTCTTGACCCATCTGCTGTAGATTTAGCAAGTTATCCATACGGAACAATCTTTACACGTTTGGCTAATCCAGATATTCAGTGGGAGGTTTCAACACAAACAAACGTAGGTCTTGATTTTAGTTTATTCAATAACAGATTATCAGGTACTGTAGATTATTTTAACAAAGTTTCAAGCAAACTTTTACTTCAAATTGCACCAACAGATCCTATTCAACCTGTACCAATGTATTATACTAATATTCCAAATATGGAAATTAAAAACAATGGTGTTGAGGTAGCTTTAGATTACAGCAGTGATAGAAGCCGTGATTTCTCTTATAGCATTGGAGGTAACATCTCTTTTACAAAAAACAGAGTAGAAAATTCTGCTTATAAAATATTGACAACTGGAGGAGCGCAAGGAGGCGGACAATCTGGAGCAACTATTAATGGTATTATTAACAATCAGCCAATTGGTTCATTTTATATGCTAGACTTTACTGGAATTGGTCCTGACGGTTTAAACCAGTTTGCTGATACAAATGGAGACGGACAAATTCTTGATGATGACCGTATCGTTGCAGGAAGCGCTTTACCAGATTATATCTATGCTTTCTATTTGAATTTAAGATATAAAAACTTTGATTTCGGAGCTAATTTTAATGGTGTAGGAGGTAATAAAATTTACAATCACGTTGCCATGAGTTCATTCAACAGAGGAAATTTGGCTAACTCTTTCAACACTACAGACAGAGCTACACAATATTTAAACGAAGCATCTACAAACTCTAATACTGTTTCTACAAGATATTTAGAAGATGGAAGTTTCTTAAGATTAAACAATGCTACACTAGGATATAACTTAAGCCCTAAATTGATCGGATTAGATCCTGTAATGGATAATATTCGTCTTTCAGTAACAGGACAAAACCTATTTGTAATTACAAGATACAGCGGTTATGATCCAGAATTAAACACAGGTACTTCTGTTGGAGAAATTCAGTCTTTCGGTATTGACTATTTCAGTTACCCAAGAAGCAGAACGATTGTATTTGGCTTAAATGTGGCATTTTAATAAAAAAATAATATAACATGAAAAATAAAATAATAGTAGGAGCCATTGCATTCAGTTTATTATTTACTTGGAGTTGTACAGACTTAGAAGAAAAAGTATTAGATGAATCTTTAAACGGAATTGGACAAGCAGAGGCAGTTAACGGAGCAATCGCTCCAGCCTACGGACAGTTAAAATCAACTTGGATACATACTAACAATTTTGGTTTACAGTTAATTGCTAGTGACGAAGGTATTTTGCCTTACAGAGGTGGTACAGACTGGTATGATGGTGGTAAATATTTAGCAGTTCACGCACATACAACGACTCCTACAAATGATTTGGTTTCTAGTACTTGGAATGAACTTACAATAAACCTTTCTAGAACATTAACAGCAATTGAAGTACTAACTCCTCTAGCTGCAGATGGAAATACAGAAGCGCAAGGAGCTCTTTATGAAATGAAGGCTTTAAGAGCTTACTTAAACATGATGACCTTAGATAGCTGGGGAATTGTATTTAAAAAAGAATCATCTAAAGTAAACTCAGAAATAATTCGTGGTGCAGATGCCGTTGATTATATCGAAAGTGATTTATTAGCTGTTGCTGATGTAATCAACAAAGATAAAGGACCAGGAAGAATGACACAAGCTGCAGTTTGGGGACTTCTTTCTAGATTGTATTTGAATGCAGCAGTTTACCGTGATCCGTATGGAACGCCATCATTTGCTCCAGCAGATATGGATAAAGTAATCAAATACACAGATAATATTGTTAACTCAGGTAAATTCAGTTTATCTCCTGAATATTTTGATTTATTTGATGATAATAACAATTCTAACAAAGAAGTAATTTTCGCATTAGATCAGAGAGGTGTTATTAAAGAAGAACACAACCGTTGGGCTTACTGGTCAATTCCTGGATCAATGTTTCCAAGACCAGAATCTATTGATGCTGACGGAACTGACGGACCAGCTATTACATCTGATTTTTATCAAACTTGGGTTGATGCTTACGGATCTGTAGATCCTGCTGATGCGGATTCTAGATTTTATAAAAACAATGCAAAAGTGCCAGACAACTTAAAAGATCTTACTGGATTCAGTCCTTTAAATGATGAAAACCATTACTACTGTGTGAAAGCAGAAGAGTTTGAAATCGACAGAGGAATTATGAGAGGTATTCCTTGGGCTGCTAGAAAAGATGCTAACGGAGCATTTTACAAATGTGATACAGGTTACAGAATCTACCCAGTTAAACAAATTAAAGGAAACGGACCAGACAAAAATGTTGGTTATGTAAACTTGACGCTTAAAGTAGATTTTACAAAAGAAGGAAGTATGCACTATTCTGGTTATAGAGTATCTAAATACCAATTTAGCCACACGTCTCCAGATGGAAACAACTTTAGTAGTGTAGATATGGTTTTGCTAAGATATGCTGAAATCTTGATGATGCGTGCTGAAGCTAAACTTAGAAAAGGAGATAACGCAGGTGCATTAGCAGACATGAATACAGTTAGAACGTCAAGAACGGCTCGTGCTCCAATTCCAGCTGCACTTCCTGCAATCAACTTAGATATTTTGTATAGAGAATATGGTTTTGAATTTTACTGGGAAGGTTTGAGAAGAAATACTCAGATTCGTTTCAGCCATTTTGAAGATAAATGGACAGAAAAAACAGATACTGATGTAAGAAAAAGATTGTTCCCAATTCCTCAAAAAGCAATTGATGGAGCTTCAAATACACCAGGATATCTAGTTCAAAACGAAGGATATTAAGTACGTGTTTTATTGTGTTTTTTAAGAAGACTGCCTTTTTAAAAGGCAGTTTTCTAACAGTTAGTTGTTAAAAACAGGGAGGTTTTAAAACATATAAAATCCCCTGTTTTTTAATTTATTAAATTCTCCGATTCATTAAAAAAGATTTCATTTAATCTGTTGCCCTACAGAATAAAGAATTCTTTTTTACACTATTTCACCTTTTTTGCCCCCCAAAACCTACTGCATTTTTTTACTCAGAATTCATCAATTTATTTCAAAATGAAAACATCAATTTTATTCATTAGTTTATTCCTGTCTTTTTTTGGAACAGGAAATCTACTACATGCACAGGAGCAGGTTAAAATACATTCGCATAATGATTACAATCAAACAATTCCTTTTTGGAATGCTTTCGCAAATGGCGCAGCATCTATAGAAGCAGATATTTTTTTGAAAGAAAATAATTTATATGTTTCTCATGATTCGAAAGGTATTGTTGCTTCGAGAACTTTAGAAGATTTGTATTTGAAGCCTTTAGAAAGTGCTTTAAAAATGAATTTCAAAAAAGAAAATCAATTGTTTTTACTGATAGACATTAAAACCGAAGCCGAACCCACTCTTACTAAATTGATTGCTATTTTAAATAAATATGAATCGATTACAGCAAACAAGAATATTAAAATCATCGTATCAGGAAATAGACCAGATCCAGAAACGTATGCAAAATATCCTGATTTCATCTATTTTGATTTTCAAGAATTAGGAAAATCAATTTCAAAAGAAAATTGGTCGAAAGTTGCTATGGTTAGCGCCGACTTCAAAAAATATTCTGTTTGGAACGGATTAGGAAGACTGACCGAACAAGATTATAAAAACGTAAGTGCTATAATTGCTAAAGCAAAAGAAACCAATAAACCATTTCGTTTTTGGGGAGCTCCAGATACCAAAAGCGCTTGGAAAGCATTTTTAGAAATGGGAGTAGATCTTATTAATACAGACTCTCCTTATAATTGCGTTCAATATATTGCAAATCTTCCTAAAAGACTGGTAACAGCAAGTACTTCTTCAAAAGTTTATACGCCTACTTTCAAAACAGATCAAAAAAATCAGCCTGTTAAAAATGTCATTCTTTTAATTGGAGACGGAAACGGCTTATCGCAAATCTCTTCTGCGGTTTTGGCCAATAATGGCGCATTGTCTGTAACACAATTAAAAAGTATTGGTTTTATAAAAACACAATCGGCAGATGATTTTACAACAGATTCTGCTGCAGCCGGAACAGCATTGGCAACCGGACAAAAAACAAATAATAGAGCAATTGGAACAGATAGTTTAGGAAAACCAATTGTAAATATTATGGAAGTTTTACAAAAGAAAAAATACAGCACAGGAATCATCACAACCGACGAAGTTACAGGTGCAACTCCAGCTTCTTTTTATGCGCATACGACTGAAAGATCTAATACAGCACAAATCGCTCAAGATTTAGTAAAAAGTAAATTAAACTTATTTGTTGGCGGTGGCGGTACTACTTTTAAAAATACTTCTTTAAACACTAAATTTAAATTATTGAATTCTGTAAAAGAATTAGAAACTGTAACGACTGATACAGCTGGTGTTTTTATTTCCGAAGGAAGAGTTCCTTCTGTTTTAGAAGGAAGAAAAGAACTATTGGCAGATGCTACCAAATACAGTCTTGAATTTTTGAGCAAAAAGAAAAAGCCTTTTTTCTTAATGATTGAAGGAGCACAGATTGATAGTTTTGGACACGTTAATAATGCGGGTGGCATTGTAGCTGAAACGATCGATTTTGATACTGCTATCACGCAAGCCCTGATTTTTGCCGATAAAAATGAAGGAACGTTAGTTATTGTTACCGCAGATCACGAAACATCTGGATTTGCAATTCCTCAAGGAAATGTGAAAAAGCACAAGATTGAAGGTGATTTTATAACCAATGATCACACCGGAACAATGGTTCCTATATTCTCATACGGACCTCATTCGCAAGATTTTCAAGGGGTTTATGAGAATAATGAAGTGTACAATAAAATACTTTCGTTGTTGAAATAAATTGGATAATTCCAAATAAAAAAATAATACAGAATGAAAATACCAGTTAAATCGATCCTTTTTTTAGCAGTAAGTTTTCTATTTTCCATAAAAACCAGCGCCCAGCAAATGGTTCATCAATACGTCGATCCGATGATTGGTTCAGAAGGAGTGGGAAGGGTTTTTATTGGTCCTTCATGCCCATACGGAATGGTAAAACCTAGTCCAGATTGTACTTCGAGTCCAAACAGTGGCTGGCTTCCAATGCCGAAAGAAGTTACAGGTTTCAGCCAAGTTCATGTGAGCGGAACAGGCGGTGGTCCGAAATATGGAAATATTCAGATTATGCCTTTTTCTGGTTCTTTAGATAAAATGAATCAGACTTCTTACAGAACAGAAGAAAATGTAAAACTGGGTTATTATGAAACGGTTTTCAAAGAAAATAAAATCAAAACCGAAATAACTACGGGAGAAAAAGTTTCTTTTTACCGATTTACTTATCCAAAAAATACTTCTAAAGAATTAAAAATCGATCCCGGATTTTTTCTAGGCGAAGAAAAAATTCCAGACGGAAGAGAAGCGCAACAGTTTGTTGGTTCGCAAATAGAAATTGTTTCAGATACAGAAGTTCGCGGTTACAGCAGAATTCGCGGCGGATGGAATAACGGACGTGCTTATACCGTTTATTTCTGGGCAGTTTTTGATCAGCCAATTGCAAAATATGTAACGTTTAAAGACGGAAAATTTTATAATAATCAAAAAACGCAGTTTGATTCAGGGAAGAAAACAGCAGCGTTGCTTTCTTTTGGAAATGAAGGAAAAGAGGAACTAAATGTCAAAATTGGAATTTCATTTTTAAGTGAATTAAAAGCAAAAAATAATATCGAAGTTGAAATTCCGCACTGGGATTTTGCTAAAGTTTTGACTTCATTAGAAAACAAATGGGAAAACTTGCTAAGCAGAATCCAGCTTTCTAATGATACTTCAGAAGAATATAAAAAAATGTTCTACACAGGTTTGTATCATACCATGATTATGCCAGTAGACCGAACAGGAGAAAATCCGTTATGGACAAATGACGAACCGTATTACGATGATTTTTATACGATTTGGGATACGTTTAGAACTTCAAGTCCATTAATTACACTAATCGATTCCAAGCGAAAAGTAGAAATTATAAATGCCATGCTTAATATTTATAAGCGTGAAGGCTATCTGCCAGAAGGAAGAAGCGGTAATGATAACGGAAGAACTCAGGGAGGATCAAACGCTGAGGTGGTTTTGGCCGACGCTTTTGTGAAGAATCTTAAAGGAATAGATTACGAATTGGCGCTTAAAGCGATGCTGAAAGATGCGACAGTTCCGCCGGGAGGAAATGAGGAAAAAGAAGGAAGAGGTGGTTTGATCGATTATCTTAAATTAGGTTATGTTCCATACGGTACAGATCGCGCTGGTAACCGAACAATCGATTATTCATACAATGATTATAATATTGCTACAGTTGCAAAAGGTTTAGGAAAAACCGAATTATACGATCAGTATATTAAACAAGCTGACAGCTGGCAAAATTTATGGCGTTCTGATTATGAAAATAACGGAGCAAAAGGATTTATAATGCCAAAAGACAAAGACGGAAATTGGCTGGATGATGTTGTTTTTGGCGAATCTAAAATTCAGAAACCAACTTTTAAATATACGCCAGTAATTATCGAATCGCCTTGGTATGTTTGTCATTGGTGCGTTTTCTTTTATGAAGGAAATTCATGGGAATATTCATTAAGTATTCCTCATGATGTTCCAGAATTAGTTAAAAAATCTGGAGGAGAAAAAGCTTTTGAAAGCAGATTGAATACTTTATTTGATTCCAAATTGTATAATGTAGCTAATGAGCCCTCTTTTTTAACACCATGTCTGTATCACTGGATAGGAAAGCCGTATTTAAGTAGCGACAGAATTAGAGAGATAATTAAAAGCAGTTTTAATACTTCTAGAAAAGGGCTTCCAGGAAATGACGATTCAGGTGCTATGTCTTCTTGGCTTGCTTTCCACATGATGGGATTGTATCCAAATGCAGGACAGCCTTACTATCTGATTAATACTCCTTTGATTAAAGAAACAGTTGTGAAATTAGAAAATGGTAAAAGTTTTAAAATCACAGCCCAAAAAATGAGTGATAAAAACAGATATATAAAAAAGGCATTTTTAAATGGCAAAGAATACAGCAAAGCATGGATTATGCATGATGATATTAATAATGGAGGAGAATTAATTTTAGAAATGGATTCTAAACCTTCTGCTTGGGGAACTGCAATTTTACCACCTGCGAAATAAATAAGAAGCAAGATGAAAAATATACTTTTAGTGATTCTTTTTTGTGCCGTTTACCAAAATGGAAAAGCACAGAACTACATTCCGACCATAAAAAACAATACCGAACTTCTTTACAGTTGCAAGCTTCACGGACAGACAAGAAGTCTTTCGCTGGTTGCCCAAATGGCAGATGAAGGATTGACTTTTAAACTTGAAACACGAGGGGTAAAAAGCAGTATTGTGATGCTTCCTGAAGCAGTAAAAAACGGAAATGCTTTAAGCTTTAACCAAGGAGAAACTGCGCCTGTTTTAAATTTAAAACCAAATGAAACTTTTTTTATGGTTTCCAGATCGGCATATCAGGATTTAGTAAAAAAGGATTTTTTCGTATACAACAACATAACGTATAACTTAGATAAAAAAGAAAACAATGATGGCGTTTTTATTGACGGAAAATTGGTAGATACTTTGCACGTAATAGGGCAAATTGAAGAAACAGAAATGTGGATTGTCAAAAATTCAGAGTTTCCCATAATCGTTAAAATGATAAAGAATCCGTTAGGAATTAATTTTACTTTAGAAAAAGTAGGAGATAAATAAAAGTAGTCTAGTTATTATTTTAATGGCTAAGCCTAAAGAGAAATAAAAAAAGTCCTAATCAAAAATTAGGACTTTTTTTTGCTAGAGTAGGATTCTAATCCTATTTTGATTCACTAACGAAAAGATCATCTGAATTTTCAGTTATTGGAATATAAAGACGTTCCCAAACATCGCTATCGACCATATCCCAGCTGTGTCCTTGTCCTTTTAAATCTTCTGCTAAAAGAATTACCCCAGGCTCAATGATAAAGGTACTTCCGTCAGAAACTTTAAATTTTATTTTCCCTTTTACGGTTACCACATATTGTTTTCTTGGAGCGGTGTGTTTATTTTTTTCCCATGCTTCTGTTTTATTGCTGTACCAGAATGAAGCGGTATTCATGTGTTTTAATGATGGAATTGATCCTTTTTCAAATGAACTGGTGCCGTCTGGATTGCTGATCAGGCGATACGCAGGAATGTCTGATGCTTCTTCTAATGGTTTAGCCGAAACGTTCTTGTGATTTTGAGCATTATTGCTGTTTGCTGACATAAGTACTGCAATTAGGATAAATCCTTTTAAGAAATTTTTTCATTTTATATTCAATTTAAAAGTAATAATTATTTTTTGTTTTATTGATTGTATACAGAATCGTGCACCATCATTTTATTGAAGAACGGTTTGTATTTTGCAACCAGAGCCAAATGTGCATCTAGTTTACCATAGGTTTCCAGATCTTCCAGCGAATCAAATTCCATTGACGCGTTATAAGTAAAAGAATTGTCCATTACAGGTCTTGGAGATGAATTTGCGGGTCCGCCATAATGGACATTTTTAACGTAAGGGAGCTTTTTTAGTCCTTCAAAAAAGTTTTTAAAATCGTTAACCTGTTCCGCTGTTAATTCGGGTTTCAGCCAGAATAACAAATAATGGAAAAATACTGTTTTCGATTTCGTTTCTGTCTCATCTGTATTATTGGCTAATACTTTTGCTCCTGTAAGCGCCAATGCTCCTGCACTTGCTGATTTAATTATAAAGTTTCTTCTTTCCATGATATTTATTTTTAATTAAAGTCGATTCTGTATTTTAGAACATACTGCCATTTTCTATCCGATACATCGGCCTGACCAGCATTATTCAATGCATAGATTGGACGGTTTTGCGCATCAAAAGTCAATCGAGATGACATTCCGTTCATTAATAGTGAAATACCCGCATCGTAAGTCAGTGCTTTGTCATGAAGCCCGTCTAGATCAGAAAGCATTACACTTCCTGCGGGTTGCAGCTGCATATTGTTTTTCGCTTTGTTGAAATAAGGCAGTGTGCCTCCAATCTGAACATAATAGGTATTCCCTGTTCCAATTACTGGAGAAGCATTTCCTGCTCCGTTAAGGGTGCTTACAGAAGCATTTACGCCACTGGCAGGATTGCTCACACCAGAATATCTCGTGTAATTTGGCCCGTAATCATTGTTCATTGCCATGGCATAAGCGCTGAAAGAAGTTCCGGTCGCTTTATTTATTGGCGTATCGTAGAACAGGTCAACTGCGAAACTTTTTTCATCATCGTTGATAGTCGTTCCTGTTTGATCTAAATGCCATAAAGCATTGTGCGTGTATTCAAAACCTGCTCCTAAAGCAAGCACTTTCTTTTTACCGCTGTAAGTTCCAGAGTGAAACGGCGACGAATTGTTTTCGGTTTCAAAAAACTCATATTTAAAATATCCAGAGTAGTCTTTGTTTGGATGCGTTTTGCTGAAAGTCGCTAAATTTTCCTTAGGGTCAGCACTTACATTGGTATAAGGATCTGCAATTACTAAACGGTAATCGAATTTTCCAATCTGTCCTTTTGCGTAAATACTTAACTGCCTTACAGTTTCATCAGAAATTCCCGCATTTGCAGTCGCATACGATGGCAAATCATATAATAAAGTGTTTAATGGCCCTGTTGTAAATCTCGATAATCCTCGCCATGTCGAACGACCAGCACCAGCAGAGATAATGTCATTGAATTTGTATTCTGCGTAAGCATCCAAAAGTTCAAATGCTGGTGTGGTTTTAGAAGCAACATTGACATTTGTCAAACCACCTTGTAAAATAAAAGTCAGTTTTTCTGTCGGCTGATAAGCCATTTTTGCTCTTACTCTTCGTAGCGATAAATCAGAAATGCTATTTACTTGCTCTCCATTAACAAGACTTCCAGGATTCAGTTCTACATAACGCGCCCATATTTCGGTATAACCGCTGAATGATATCGAGCGCGTTTTTTCGTCATTCAGATATTTTGTAAGTGTTGGGTTTCCAAATTCATTCTTTTTTTGGGCGCTTACATTGTTTATGGCTCCTGTTAAGAGCGTTAAACATAGTCCAATTTTTAAATAACCTTTTTTCATGTATTGTTAAAATTTACATTTTATGCGGTAGTGATCACTACTTTGTTTTTGATGAGACAAAGGTAGATTCAGCATAGGCCTTGGGTTATTAGAAAACTATTAGAATGGTTTTAGAATGTTGTTAGAGAATCGTGGGTTTTAGTTGTAATTGATTGTTTTTTAATTCATTATGGTTTGTTCGAATTATGAGTGTAAGATCTGTCCATTTAGAAAAAGAAATTATTGTCGTAAATTTGATCTCTATTTTAAAATGAAACAGATACAGATGAAGATCTTAATAGTGGAAGATAACA
>Ga0215277_1008_pt1 | contig 106969 bp, 91 predicted proteins | sample ZER3_50Endo4_M4_FD_182619 | JGI IMG/M metagenome (GOLD analysis project Ga0215277, IMG submission 182619) | Enriched cells of freshwater protists from Biology Centre CAS, Ceske Budejovice, Czech Republic - ZER3_50Endo4_M4 | ecosystem: Environmental > Aquatic > Freshwater > Unclassified ... | reverse complement strand
GTAACTAATCGTGAAACTGCATCGTTAGATAAATATCTACAAGAAATTGGAAAAGTTGACCTAATTACCGCTGATGAAGAGGTAGAATTAGCACAAAGAATAAAGGCTGGTGATCAAAGAGCTTTAGAAAAACTAACAAAAGCCAACCTACGTTTCGTAGTATCTGTGGCTAAACAATATCAAAATCAAGGATTAACTCTTCCGGATTTAATTAATGAAGGAAACTTAGGTTTAATTAAAGCGGCTCAACGTTTTGATGAGACTCGTGGTTTTAAATTCATTTCTTACGCTGTATGGTGGATTCGTCAATCGATTCTTCAAGCTTTAGCTGAACAATCTCGTATTGTACGTTTACCATTAAATAAAATTGGTTCTATCAATAAAATCAACAAAATGTATGCGTTATTAGAGCAATCTAATGAGCGTCCGCCTTCTGCTGAGGAAATTGCAAAAGAACTTGACATGACTGTTAACGACGTAAAAGAGTCTATGAAAAACTCTGGACGTCACCTATCTATGGATGCTCCTCTTGTTGAAGGAGAAGATTCTAACCTTTATGACGTATTACGTTCTGGTGAATCTCCAAATCCAGATAGAGAATTAATTCACGAATCTCTTCGTACTGAAATTGAACGTTCTTTAGAAACACTAACTCCAAGAGAGGCTGATGTTGTTCGTTTGTATTTTGGACTTGGCGACCAACACCCAATGACTCTTGAAGAAATTGGTGAAACTTTCGACCTAACTCGTGAGCGTGTTCGTCAGATTAAAGAAAAAGCAATCCGTCGATTGAAACACACTTCTAGAAGTAAAATCCTTAAAACATACTTAGGATAAAACAATATTTGTTTCAGGTTTAAAGTTTCAGGTTGCTGTTGTAACTTGGAACATGAAACATGAAACCTTTGTAACGCAAACAACAGTTTGATTGACTGTTCGTTTTTTTGATTGATGATTGAAACTCCGGCTGATTACCGGAGTTTTTTATTTTTATTATTCAACTGAAAAGGTTTTCTACCCCAAAGAGCGCAAAGAATTACGCAAAGAACGCCATCTAAGAAAATATGCTCGCAAAGTCGCAGAGTCGCAAAGTTTATTACCCTTTGCGGCTCTGCAACTTTGCGAGATTCTAAAAAAAACTTCGCGAGCTTTGCGTAATTCTTTGCGTGCTTTGCGGTTAAATTTCAATCCAAATCATAAAAAAATTATCTTTGTAAATAAAAACAACACACTACAATGAAAAACACATTTATTGCTCCTTCAGTTCTTGCTGCAGATTTTGGTAATTTACAGCGTGATGTCGAAATGATTAATAACAGTCAAGCTGATTGGTTTCATATCGATATTATGGATGGAGTTTTTGTTCCGAATATTTCTTTTGGAATGCCCGTTTTAGAAGCCATTTCAAAACATGCAAAAAAATACATCGATGTGCATTTAATGATTATCGACCCTGATCGTTACATTAAAACTTTCGCCGATTTAGGAGCAAATGGACTTACTGTACATTACGAAGCTTGCACGCATTTACACAGAACACTTCAAGCAATAAAAGCAGAAGGAATGAAAGCTGGTGTTGCCATGAATCCGCATACCAATGTTGACTTGCTAGATGACGTTATTAATGATATTGACGTAGTTTGCATTATGAGTGTAAATCCTGGATTTGGAGGACAATCATTCATTGAAAACACTTACGATAAAGTAAAGAAACTAAAAGCTTTAATTACGCGCAAAAACGCTTCAACACTAATCGAAATTGACGGTGGTGTAACAAGCAAAAATGCAAAACAATTAATAGAAGCTGGAGCAGATGTTTTGGTTGCTGGAAGCTTTGTTTTTAAAGCTGAGAACCCAACACAAACCATTGCCGAGTTAAAAACTCTTACTAGTTTTTAATTTTTATCTAAACACATAAAATCAAAAAGTCCTAAAAATAATTTTAGGACTTTTTGATTTATCATACTATATCAATCTTTATTTAGGCTCAATCCAATATGGATTTGCCTTAAGTTCTTCAACAATATATTGAATAACTTTCTGCGCCTTTAAACTGTTCCCAAATTTATCTAAGGGAGGCGAAATAACAGCGATTCCAAATTTACCTGGACATACTGCCAACATTCCTCCGCCAACACCGCTCTTTGCAGGAAGACCTGAATTAAACAACCAAATACCTGAATTATCATAGAGACCTGCAGTTGCCATTACTGGCAATGTGTACATAACTGTAGATTGACTTACAACCTTTTTCTTAGTAACCGGATTAACTCCACCATTTGCAAGTGTGGCAGCCATTGTTGCTAAATCTTTTGCATTAACATTCAATGCACATTGTTTTGTATAAATATCCGTAGCTTGAACAGGATCAAAGTACATTCTTCCATAAGCTAATAATAAATGCGCAATAGCCTGATTACGCAAATTATCACCTGCCTCACTAATATAAACAGGACGATTTATAGAAAGTTGTCTTCCTGCAAAATCGCTTTGGATTTTCATAATTTCTTTCCATTTTGCTATAGAGTCATTCCCTTGCACAAGACTTGTTGCTGCGATCGCACCTGGATTCACAAGAGGGTTAATTTTATCGCCTTTATGCATTTCTACTGCAACAATAGAATTAAAAGGTAATCCTGTCGCATCTACACCTATTTTATCTTGTAAAACTAAAGGACCTTGTTCTTCAATTACTTTGGCCATTGTAAACACTTTCGATATACTTTGTATGGAAACCATCGAAGTTATGTCACCTTTAGTATAGACCTTTCCGTCTGTAGTAATGAGTGCGATTCCAAAAATATTAGAATCAACATTGGCTAGTTCTTTAATATAGTCAGCATTTTTTCCTCCTTGTAAATCTTTAAATTTATTAAAGGCATTATTAAGAACACTTTCTATATTTTGCTTTGTTAATGTTGTTTGAGAGTAACCCTGATTTATGACGAAAGTGATCATCAGAACAACAAAAATCATTTGTTGCTTTATTCTAAGAAAAATGTAATACATGATATTTTTGGTTTAAAATTAGTCTTTTAAACAGGCAAATAAAAATTACCTTTTATTTTTCATGTAAACACATTCCTTTAAATGCCACTTATAAAACAGATAATCAATGTAATATTTAAATTAAAAATTTTTATCGCTTTTCAAATTTTTGAGATTAGGAAAAAAATCAATTCCTGTCATTTTTTCTAAAGTCTCAATCGGAACAACAAAATCATAGATCGATTTATCACTTTTCTCGTTTGGAACCAAGAAAGCAATTGCTTTGTGCTCTTTACCGTTTTTAGCTAAAATAATTTTATAAAAATACTTAGGAACAGCGACTTTTTCTGTTCCTATCTTTTTATCTGAATCTTTCGCAATTCCGCCAGTTACGACATAAATATCATTGTATTTTCCAGCCCAATACCGCGTCTTCTGCTCTATTCTATTCCAAATTCCAGAATTAAATTCTTTTTTCTGTGGAGAAATATTCGAAGTATAAAAAGTATCGTTGTAAGCGTCTTTGCTAAACTCCATGTCTCCAGCTGGACAAAGATGCCCTTTATCATAACCTGAATTTTTATAATTTCTCCAATCTGCAGAACCTGTAGTTACACTTGGATCTTCAATAAAATAAGGTCTTTTAAAATCATTATTTTTTAAATATTCCTTTTTCAACTCGTACGCCACCCATTCTGCCTGTTCAAACTTCTCATTATACGATAAAGTATAATATTGATGTTTTACAATTTGTTTTGTTGTCGAAGTTGGCAAATAAGCAACCGTATATACAGAATCTGAATCTGTACTAGAAGAATTTCCTTTAAAAGAAACCGCTTCAGCGCTACTTACTTTTTCATTGATTTCTGCATTCTCTTTTTTACAAGAAAACAATGCAAAACACGTTAAAATCAAACTTAGACAAACTTTCATAATTCTATTTTTATAAGTTAAACTTACAAAAAAACGCTCCATAAATTCAAAATTTATAGAGCGTTTTTAACAAATTAAATTCTCTCGAATTTAAGACTTCACTAGTTTATCCTTTTTCATTTTAGGATTCACTGTATTTTTTACCAAACTTTTAGTTTGCAAATCGTCTAATACATTTAAAGCTTCTTCTACATAAACATCTTTAGATAAAGCCTGGTGCCATGCATCTCTTTTTTCTTTTAAAGATGCGTCTGCTTTCATTTCTTCATCTTCATAAGGAAGCGATTTAAAGATCAAATCGTTTTTGTAATCAGAAATTGGTTTGTATTTTTTTCCTTCGTTTTCAACTTGTTCCTGAGTTTCTTTAAAACTCTTAATATTCAAGCTGTATACGTTTTCTTTATTTTTAACATCAATCCATTTCGCATTATCATCAATTAATTTAAATTGAGGATTTTGAGCGATTCTGTTTTTACTGTTATTAATTGCTTTAGCAAAATTCTCATTAGAAGTCCAAGTGCTGTAATCTGCTGGATCAATTTTATCCCAAGGCATTGCATTGTCAATATCTCTTTCTCCCATTTTTAAGTAAGCATAACGATCTGGCATTACAACATCGCTATGAACCCCTTCTAATTGAGTAGAACCTCCGTTAATTCTATAAAACTTCTGTCCTGTAATTTTTAAAGCTCCAAGATCTCCATAGTTTGCATTACGTACAAACTGATTTAAATCTAATACGTTTTGTACTGTTCCTTTACCGTAAGTTTGTTTGCTTCCGATAATTACACCACGTTTGTAATCCTGAATTGCAGCCGCTAAAATCTCAGATGCCGATGCAGAAAAACTGTTCACCATGATAACCAATGGACCATCCCACTCGATTTTTTTGTCTTTATCGTATAAAACTTCTTTCTTTTTACCAGCAGATTTTACCTGAACAATTGGTCCTTCTTCAATAAATAAACCTGCAATATCAACTACTGTAGAAAGAGATCCTCCACCGTCATCACGAACGTCTAAAACAATACCGTTAACGTTTTCTTGTTTCAATCTTTCCACTTCACGAGCAATATCTTTTCCTGCGTCACGTCCGTCTTTATTTTCAAAATCGATATAAAATTTAGGAAGATAAATTACTCCATATTTTAAACCATTTTTCTCAACAACACTAGATTTAGCATAAGTTTCTTCGATTTCGACAACATCACGAATGATAGAAATCACTTTAATAGAACCGTCAACTTTTTTAACTGTCAGTTTTACTTCAGTTCCTTTGTGACCTTTAATTTTCTTCACAACATCATCCAAACGCATTCCAACAACATCTACAGGCTCCTCATTTCCTTGAGCAACTTTTAAGATTAAATCTCCTGCTTCAAGTTGTTTACCTTTCCAAGCTGGACCTCCAGAAATTAATTCATCAATTTGAGTAAAGTCATTTTTCTTAGTCAAACGAGCTCCAATACCTTCTAATTTACCACTGATATTTACATCAAAACGATCTTTTTCTTCAGGTGCAAAATAGCTTGTGTGCGGATCAAAACGAGCCATAATAGAATTCAAATACACTGAAAACCAATAATCTCTATTTAAATCTTTAATTACGCTAAAATTATCATCAAGAGATTTTAAAGAACTTTCGCGAGTTTCTTTTTCTAAAGTTTCAAAAGATTTCTCTTTGTAAGCTGGATCTTTTTTCTTCTTTTCTTCTTCAATTTTTTGTTTTGTAACTAAAGAAGAAAGAGTAGATAATTTGATTTGTTTTCTCCATCTTTCATTAATCTCTGCTAAGTTTTTTGCATACGGAATTTTCTCGTAATCAGCATCAAAAGTCTCATCAACATTGTAGTTAAATGGCTGAGCTAAAATCGTTTTGTAACGTTTTTTGCTTTCTTCCATACGTTTCATCAATCTTGTATAAGTAAGGTTAAAAAACGTGATATCTTTATCCAAAAACTGATTGTCAAGCATTAATTCATACTGCTTGAATTCGTCAATATCAGACTGAAGGAAAAATCTTTTTGAAGGGTCTAGAGCATCAATATAATCTTTAAAAATACCTTTAGAAAATTCATCATTTATTTCTGATGGGCTATAATGTCCTTTTTCAATAACAAATGCTAGTAATTCTAAAAGTGTCTTGTCTCTGTTCGGATCTGGGTCGATTGTCCTATCAGCATTCATTTTAAATGCAAACAATGTAAGCGATAAGCACAATACGGCTATGAGTATCTTATAATTTCTTTTCATAAACTTTATAATAGCATTCATCAATTTTTTTATCTAAGTTACGTTAAAAACTATGCCACGAGAGCTAACGTCACGATAATTTTTTGTTAAAGATATAAAAATGTTTAATTCGCAAAAAAGTTCTTTACCTTAGTTGACAAATTTTACATTATTTGTGACTTATCCCCCGTAATTAGTCACTTTATTTGTTTTTAAAATCTTACAATTGTTAAAATTACACATAATTTCCTTAAAATGAAAACTGACAAACCTTTAATATTAGTCACAAACGATGACGGAATCTTAGCTCCAGGAATACGCGCGCTTATAAGCGTTATGGAAACAATCGGAGATGTAGTCGTTGTTGCGCCAGACAAGCCACAAAGCGCAATGGGGCATGCTATTACTATTAATAATACCTTATTTCTAGATAAAATTTCTAAAGAAAATGACGCAATTGCAGAATACAGCTGTTCTGGCACTCCCGTTGATTGTGTAAAATTGGCAGTAAACGAGATTTTGAAGCGCAAACCCGATTTATGCGTTTCAGGAATAAACCACGGATCGAATTCTTCTATCAATGTTATTTATTCTGGAACCATGAGTGCGGCCGTAGAAGCTGGAATTGAAGGCATTCCGGCAATCGGATTTTCTCTTTTGGATTTTGATTGGAATGCTGATTTTGAACCAATAAAATCTTTCGTAAAAAAAATCACTTTAGAAACCTTAGCTAATAAACTGCCTCTTGGAGTGGTTTTAAATGTGAATTTCCCAAAATTAAAAGAGTCCGAAATTAAAGGAATTAAAGTTTGTCGTCAAGCGAAAGCCTACTATGCGCAGAAATTTGACAAGAGACAAACCCCTTTTGGGAAAGATTATTACTGGCTTGCAGGAAAATTTGTAAACGAAGACAAAGGCGAAGACACTGACGAATGGGCTTTGGCAAACGGATACATTTCTGTAGTTCCGGTACAATTTGACTTGACTGCACACCACTCTATTCAGCAACTTAACACTTGGAAATTAAATGACTAAAGAAATACTAATCGGTTTTTTAATCGGAATTTTTACTGCTCTTTTAGGAAGCTATTTGTTCATTACTTTTTTTACCACTTTTGATATTTCATCTGGAATTCAAATGATTAGAGAACATGGATATATGGGAAAAATAATCACTCTTGGAACGCTTTTAGATCTTGGTGTATTTACCATTCTCTTAAAAAGAAACAAAGAGTTTATGGCTCGAGGTGTAATTTTAGCCGTGATTGTATTGGCAATTTCAACATTAGTTATTTAAATCTTATCTTTGCTAAGTTACCGCTTTCGCGGATTTACAACTTTAGCACTTATACAAAAAAACCAACATGAAGTATTACATAATTGCAGGTGAAGCCTCTGGAGATTTACATGGTTCAAATTTAATGAAGGCATTGTATGTCGAAGATCCAGAAGCAGAAATTAGATTTTGGGGCGGAGATTTAATGCAAAAAGCAGGCGGAACTCTAGTAAAACACTATCGCGATCTGGCTTTTATGGGCTTTATTGAAGTGGTTTTCAATTTAAAAACCATTTTAAACAATATTAAAATCTGTAAAAAAGACATCTTGGAGTTTCAACCAGATGTGATTATTTTTATTGATTATCCTGGTTTTAATATGCGAATTGCAAAATGGGCAAAAGCATTAAACTATAAGACTCATTATTATATTTCTCCACAAATTTGGGCTTGGAAAGAAAATCGAATTAAAGCAATCAAACAAGACGTTGATAAGATGTATGTTATTTTGCCTTTCGAAAAAAGCTTTTACGAAGACAAGCATCATTTTCCAGTAGATTTTGTTGGGCATCCACTTATTGATGCTATTCAGAATCAGCCTGCTTTTGATGAAGCTTTATTTAGAAAAGAAAATAATTTAGGCGAAAAACCAATTATTGCCGTTCTTCCAGGAAGCCGTAAACAGGAAATTACAAAAATGCTGAGCGTAATGTTGAGCGTTGTTGATGATTTTCAAGATTATGAATTTGTAATTGCAGGTGCTCCAAGTCAGGAATATGAGTTTTATCAGCAGTTTCTAAAAAACAAAAACATTGCATTTGTTTCGAACAAAACATACAACTTATTGCGTTCTGCAACAGCAGCGCTAGTTACTTCTGGAACTGCAACTCTAGAAACGGCTCTTTTTAAAGTTCCCGAAGTGGTTTGCTATAAAGGAAGTGAAGTTTCTTATCAAATTGCAAAACGCATTATTACTTTAAAATACATTTCTCTTGTCAATTTAATTATGGATCAAGAAGTTGTGACCGAATTAATTCAGGCTGATTGTAATAAAAAAAGAATTAAAGAAGAGCTTCAAAAATTATTAGAGCCAGACTATCGCAATAAAGTGCTACATAATTACGATATATTAGAACAAAAACTTGGCGGAGTTGGAGCGAGTAAAAACACAGCAAAACTCATTGTTGCCGATTTAAAACAAAATAACTAACTGATTTGAAAAGAATTGTAATTTTCCTGCTTTTAGCAATTGCTTTTACTTCTTGTAAATCGACTTCGACAGCAGTGTCTAAAAGTGGCACAAAAACCGAATCGAAAAAAGAAAACAGAGCTTTGGTTAACACTTTAATCGAAAAAGCGACTGATAATATTGGCGTTCGTTATAAAGCAGGAGGAACTACAAAAAGCGGTTTTGATTGTTCTGGACTTGTTTATACCACTTTTCAAAGTGAGAGCATCCAACTTCCGAGAAGCTCTTACGATCAGGCAAAAATTGGAAAAGTTATTCCTTTAAATGATGCTAAAAAAGGCGATCTAATTTTCTTTAAAACTAACAAAAGCAGACAAATCAATCACGTTGGACTAATCACAGAAGTCAATTCTGACGAAATAAAATTTGTTCATTCTTCTACTTCTAAAGGTGTAATTATTTCCTCTACTAAAGAACCTTATTATAAAAACTCTTTTGAGCAGGTAAATAGAGTTCTTCCATAAAAATATATTTTTTTTTATTATTTTTCTTACAAATATTTAATACTTTTAAACCATGAAAGTATTAGATTTTCCGTTAGTAAAAATTACAATTGCCTTTATCCTTGGCATAATAGCCTCTTATTATCTCGATTTTTCAATTCCTATAATTATTTTTTCGCTTTCGCTGAGCCTTATCGCATTTTGCGGAATTTTCTTTTGGAGTTTACAACGCAGTAAAAAATCCATTCTATTCGGAGTCTTGAGTTGCATTTTAGCATTCTTTATTGGAGTTTTTACCCTTATAAGTCACACTGAAAGTCTTCAAAAAGACAATTACACGCATTGCAAATCTGCATTTGAGAGCAAACAATCTATCACTTTAATTCTTAGAGAAAAATTAAAAAGCAACGATTACAGCAATCGCTACATTGGTCTTATAAAAACGATTTCAGGAAAAAACTATACAGGAAAAGTAATTCTAAATGTTCAAAAAGACAGCAGCAACAATGATTTTATTGTAGGAAACAGCATCAAACTTCAAACGCTTTTACAACAAAACAAACCAAGTAAAAACCCAAACCAGTTTGACTACAGCAGATATTTGGCCAACAAACAAATCTATGCGCAGATTTATTGCCAGAAAAAAGAGGTTTTAGTTAGCAAAACAATTCAAAAAGACATTTGGTATTTCTGTGCCAAACTGCATTCTAGGATAATTTCCAATCTTGAAAAATCAAAATTCAATCAAGAGGAAATGAACGTTGCTTTAGCACTAATTTTGGGGCAACAGCAAGAGATACCACAAGATATTATTCAGGATTATCAATATTCTGGAGCTACCCATATTTTATCTGTTTCTGGGCTTCACGTGGGCTTTATAATGCTTTTTATAACTTTCATACTCAAACCAATTCCAAACACAAAAAAAGGTTCTTTTTTTAAACTAGCTTGTATTCTAATTTCATTGGCTGGTTTTGCTATTATCTCAGGTTTATCGCCTTCTGTTTTAAGATCTGTAGTCATGTTTTCATTCCTAGCAATTGGAAATCATTTACGTCGAAATGGAAATATCTATCACACTTTATTAGTTTCCATTTTACTGATATTGCTTTTTGAACCGTATTTCTTATTTGATGTTGGTTTTCAATTAAGTTACATCGCATTGTTTTTCATTCTTTGGCTACAGCCTATTTTAAAAAATATTTACAAACCAAAAAACAAATTGACGATTTATGTTTGGGAAGCTTTGACAGTTTCTTTTGCTGCTCAAATTGGCACATTGCCTTTATGCCTTTATTATTTTCATCAATTTCCAGGATTATTTTTTGTCACCAATATCATTATACTTCCCATTTTATCTTTTATTATGATTGCTGGAATTGTGGTTATGATTATTGCCATATTTTCCAGTCCGCCATTATTCATGATACTAATTTTTGAGAAAAGTATTTATTTGCTAAATCTCATGATTCATTCTGTAGCTTCTGTAGATTCATTTGTTATTCGAGACATTAGCTTTAATTCCTATCATCTATGGGCATTTACATTCATGATAATTGGTACAATCATCTGGATAAAAAAACCAAGTTTTAGTAAACTGATATTGGTATTCGCTTCAATTATTACCATTCAGCTTTCCTTTATTATAACCAAAATAAAAACTGAAAAGGAAGAAGAATTGATAGTTTATAACGAAAGAAACAATACACTTATCTCTGAACGCTTAGGAAGAAATATTATGCTTTTTACTAGGGATACTGCCATTGATAATAACAGAAATATAAATTCCTATCTAGTAGGAAATTCTATTAAGCTGTCTAAAATAAAAGCAATTAAAAATGTGCTTTATTTTAAAAACACTAAAATTCTAATTATTGACAGCTCTAAAACTTTTTCAGAAAAAATTAAACCTGATATTTTAATTCTTACTCAAACTTCAAAAATAAATCTGGATCGATTACTGCAAAATATACAACCGAAAATTGTTATTGCAGATGGGTCAAATTCGAACTCAATTCAGAAATGTTGGAAAAATAGTTGTCTGAAAAAAAATATCCCTTTTCATTCAACAAAAGAAAAGGGATATTATAGATTATAGTTTTTATTCTGGATTTAAAATTGAATTCGATTCAGAAATCCATGATTTTACACCAGAAGAGTTGTAGCCAATAAGGCCAAGTTTGTTAAAATTTGTTTTGTCCTTTCTTTGAGTAACCTGAGAAAAACATACTTGTGGAAGCTCGTCAATGCCAAAAGCATTTTTTAATCTTAAATTTTGCTCTTTAGCTGCGTCAGGAACAGAAGGATCTGAAATATCAAGCTTGACTAAAATAACATTTTTACGAGACCAATCTTCAAAATCACGAGTAGAAAAAATTTCATTTTGCAATTGAGAATTTATCCCTTGGCTGGTAAATAAAATAAGTAATGGTCTTCTTTGTTCGACACTTGCGGCTACAGCGTCATTAATGTCGGTTTTCCATATTATATTTTGAGAATTCATATAAAATGGACTTAAAAGAAATAGTAGGATAAGTAATTTTTTAGGCATATAATTTGGGTTATGGTTATGTTAATAAAACTAAAATAATACAAAAAAATGAATCCAATAAAGATTTTAAGAGATTAAAAACCAACTTCTAAGCATTAAAATCAAATTAACAATAAATGGCGCGTTTTTTAATAAATGTGAAATAAACACTAATAAAAACCGTTAATTCTTTCACGTTTTAATAACAAAAAAATCCCCCTTCTGCAAAACAGAAAGGGGACTAAAAAAAAATTAAAATAAAAGTCGAATGAAATCGTCTATTCTGATGGATGCAAAATTGCATTTGATTCTGCAATCCAAGCTTTTGCTCCACCAGGTTTGTAGGCTATTTTTCCTAAAGCACTAAATGTCGTTTTGTTTTTTCTCACCGATGCCATAGCATAACATACTTCTGGAAGATCTTGAACTCCAAATGCGTTTTTTAATTTTACATTTTGTTCACGATCACTATCTGAAGCATTCATATCAGACAAGTCTAATTTTACCAAGACCACGTTATCACGTGACCAAACAGCAAAATCGGGTGTTTTAAAGATTTCGTTTTGAAGATTTTCTGGTACACCTGAGGCAGTGAATAAAATCAGCATTGGTTTTTTCTGGTCATTACTTATAGCAATAGCATCTGTCATGTTTGTTCTCCATGCCAGTTGTGCGTGTGCCATAAATGAACCTAAAAAAAATAGTAGGATAAGTAATTTTTTAGTCATATAAATTGGTTTTGGTTAGATTAGCAAGACGAAATTAACATTATATTTTAATTATCCAATTTTTATTGGCACAAAAAATACATTATGTGTTTTTTTACTAAACATAAAATACCAAATACTCAATTCAGTTAAAATTTGTGAAGAATTTTTCCTACTAAACAAAAAAGGCCTCTTACAGTGTAAGAGGCCTTTTAATTATTTATATATCGAAATTTACAATTTCTTCGGATGTACTATTCCTTCTGCAACAGTTAACCAAGCAGATGGTCCGCCGGCAACATATCCTGTTTTGCCAAGACCTTTAAAATTAACTCTTCCGTCTTTTGTTTCCGCGCTTGTAAAGAAAACAGTCGGAAAGCCTTGAATACCGAAAGCTTGCTGTAATTCATTGTTTTGACTTTTAAGCTCTGGAGTTTGCGCAACAGCTCTAGGATAATCCAATTCTACTAAAACCACATTATCTGATGCCCATTTTTTAAACTCAGTAGTCTTTAAAACTTCATTTTGCAAACGAATACACCAACCACACCAATCACTGCCTGTAAAAAACATTAGCATCGGCTTTTGTTCTTTATTACTTACAGTAATTGCTTCTCTAACATCTGTATACCATTTTAATTCTTGTGCTTGAAGATTTGCAGCACTAATTAAAAACAAAGCGATGAGTAGTATTTTTTTCATAATGAGGAATTTTATACAAATTTATGCAAAAAGTAATTACAATATAATTATTTAACTTCTTGCATTAACCTTCTGATTAATGGGGTTGCAACAATTAAAACAACTCCAGCAATTAAAGAATACAGCGCTAATTGATAATATCCATCTGTGTAAGCAATTAGCTTAGACATTAATGTAGTTCCTGTATTAGCATCAGATATTTCTGCTCCCAATTTTCCTGCGGCAAACTGACCAAATGCACTTGATAAGAACCACAATCCCATCATCATTCCAAACAATCTTTTCGGAGATAATTTTGTGATTACCGACATTCCGATCGGACCGATACACAATTCTCCAAGCGTATACACAAGATATCCTAAAGCAAAAACATCAAGAGAACTTAATCCATCTGCATTTACAAAAAATCTGGCAGTGTAAAAAATGAAGAAACCTGCAGCAAGCAAAACAAATGATAAACCAAACTTAATAACAGTATTAGGTTCAATTTTTCGCTTAGCCATAAATATCCATAACAATCCTACCAATGGGCTAAAAATAACAACATATAATGAGTTGATACTATTATTTACCACATTCGGATCAATATGAAAAAACAACATCTTGTTAGATAAATTGTCTTTTGCAAACAAAGACAATGACCCTCCTGATTGCTCAGAAATTGCCATAAACATAAAATATCCAAAAATGAATACAAATGCAGCTAAAAGTTTTCGCTGTTGTTTTCCATCCTTTAACATTATCAATTCATACGCAAAATACCCTAACGCTACAATTGCCATAGTATACATGAAGTACTCTGTAAAATCAGAATCGATAACCATTATATAAACTAACGGAATCACCACAAAAGAACCTACGTAAACAAGTATTTCGTAAAGATTACGTTTTTTAGGCTCATGGTTTTCTAAAGGAGAATTTCCAATTGGCGCTAAATGTTTTTTAGTTAAAACAAAAGTTATAACTCCAATTATCATAACAATTGCCGCAGAAAGAAAACAAAGACTCCAAGAATAGTTCTTTCCTAAATAAATAGGAATTGCACCACCAAGCATACCTCCAATATTAATTCCCGCATAAAACAATCCGTAACCAGCATCACGACGGCCGTCGCTTTCGTGATACAACTCTCCTACCATTGAAGACACGTTTGGTTTAAAGAAACCTGTTCCGATGATAGAAAGCGTTATTCCGTAGTAAAAAAAATCATGCGGCGAAGCTGCAATAAGCAAATTCCCCAGAATCATGACAATTCCTCCAAAAAGAAGCGATTTCTTGAAACCTAAAATTTTATCGGCAAAGATTCCGCCAATAAATGTAAACGCATATACAAAAGCTTGAATCGCTCCATATTGCAAATTTGCTTTCCCTTCTAATAAACCTAGTTGGTCTACCATAAAAAAAGCTAAAACCCCTCTCATTCCGTAGAAACAAAAACGCTCCCACATTTCAACCAAAAACAAGTACCACAATTGTTTTGGGTACTTGCCTTTAAAATTTTGAATTTCTTCTAAAGTAATATTGTTTTCCATTTATCTAACACCGTGCATTAATTTTTTCAAAAGTGGTGTTAAAGCAAATAATAAAATTGCCGCAATACCTGTCAAGACAACAAAAACCATAAAGAACTCATATAAATTATGGATTTCAAATCCTGCAAAAATTGGATTTTGCGCACTAATTTGATGATGATCCAACAAAGCCAATTGGTCTGCTGAAAGTGTTATTTTTTTATCTAAAACTGCTTGTAAATCGATTCCAAGTTCTTTTGCTTTTGCAAATTTATCACCAGTTGCTGGCAAGATAGAACCTAAAGTTCCTCCTAATGCATATCCAGATGCATTTGATAAAAAGAATACTCCGTATAATAATGATGCAAAACGTTTTGGAGATAATTTACCAACCAATGATAAACCAATTGGAGATAAACATAATTCTGCACACGTATTTAAGAAATATAATAAGATAAGCCATTTAACTAATAAAAGCCCAGAAGTTCCGATATAAGAAACTTGAGTCGCAATCATAAAGAAACTGATAGAAATTATTACTAACCCTGCAGCTAATTTTACTGGAGAAATTGGCTCTTTTCCTTTAGCTCTTAAAGTATCCCAAAGAACACTAAATGGAACTGCCAAAAACACTACAAACATTCCGTTAAAAATTTGAACCATTGACGGTGGCATTGCCCAACCAAAGAAGTGTCTGTCTGTTTGGTTATCGGCAATGAAAGTCAAAGAAGAACCTGCCTGCTCAAATGCCGCCCAAAAGAAAATAATAAAGAACGAAACGATATAAATTACAATAATTCTATCTCTTTCAATCTTAGTCAAAGAAGTATCAGAAATAATTAATCCTGCTAAAGCCAAACCACTTGAATAAATCAAGGTATAAATCAAGTTCTGACCTACAACATAATGAAAAAAGAATCCTAAAACGATAAATGCAATTGCTGCACTTATCAAAGCTTTAGTAGAAAAGTTTGCTGTTTGCGCTTCTCCTTCTTCAAAATCTGAAGCATCATTTTTAGAAGGAAGTCCTCCTAATGCTTTTCCTTCTGGAGAAACTACATATTTATTTTTTAAGAAGTAGAAAAGAACTGTTCCTAACAACATTGCAACAGAAGCTGCCATGAATCCCCATCTAAAAGCGTGGATATCTCTAATTCCTCCTGCATCTTTAACATCCCCCAATAAAGGACAGATTGACTGACCTAAGAAAGCTCCGATGTTAATACCCATATAGAAAATAGTAAATGCACTATCTAATTTTGTTTTTTCTTGTTTTGGGTACAAACTTCCAACCATACTAGAAATATTTGGTTTGAAAAATCCGTTACCAAAAACAATTACACCAAGCGCAGAGTACATAATGATTTTTGCCAGACCTAAATTAGACTCAAAAACACTTCCGCTTGTAAACAAAAGCATTTGTCCAGTTGCCATAAGCAAACCTCCTAAAATGATACAGTTTCTGTTTCCTAAAAAACGATCAGCAACAAAACCTCCTAACATTGGTGTTAAATAACAAAGTCCAAGAAAACCTCCATAAATTAATGATGCTTCCTCTTCTTTCATTAATAATGAATTTACAAGAAATAAAGTCAATAAAGCTCGCATTCCATAAAAATTGAACCGCTCCCACATCTCCGTTCCAAACAATACCCAAAGTCCTTTTGGATGCGCAGTTTTTACTTGAGTTTCTCCCATATTATTGTCTATTTAATTAGGTTTAAATATTTAGATTATAAATTTTCTTTGATAAAGTTGGTCATTTTATTATAAAGCTGAATTCTAGTGTTTCCGCCATAAATACCGTGGTCTTTATCTGGGTAAATTTGAGAATCAAATTGTTTATTTGCCTGAATTAAAGCTTCCATCATTTGCATTGTGTTTTGAACATGAACGTTGTCATCTCCAGAACCATGAATCAATAAGAACTTCCCTTTCAATTTGTCAACATGGTTGATTGGAGAGTTTTGATCGTATCCGCTTGCATTTTCTTGTGGAGTCTGCATGTATCTTTCTGTGTAAACGCTGTCATAAAAACGCCAGTTTGTAACTGGAGCAACTGCGATCGCCATTTTGAAAACGTCATTTCCTTGGAAAATACAGTTAGATGCCATAAATCCACCGTAGCTCCATCCGAAAATTCCAATTCTTGAAGCATCAACATAAGGATAAGCACCAATTACTTTTGCTGCATCGATCTGATCTTCAACTTCGTATTTCCCTAATTCTTTCTGAGTCACTTTTTTGAAATCAGCTCCTTTGTAACCAGTACCTCTTCCGTCAACACAAGCTACGATGTAACCTTGTTGTGTTAAAGAAAGAAACCAGTAATCATTAGAATTATTCCATTGATTATTTACTTGCTGTGATCCTGGACCAGAATATTGGAACATGAAAACAGGATATTTTTTTGAAGGATCAAAATCTTTTGGTTTTAAAATCCAAGCATTCAACTCATTCCCTTTTGCTGTTTTTAAAACAAAATATTCTTTTGAAGGAAGGCTATACGCTTTTAATTTATCAGCAAGGGCTTGATTGTTTTCGATAACTTGAATTTCTTTTCCAGTTTTAGCCTCGTTTAAAGTATAAGTTGTAGGCTGTGTATTACTTGAGAAAGTAGTGATAAAGTATTGGAAATTTGGACTAAAAGTCGCTGCACTTGTTCCAACTTTAGAAGACAAACGCACTTTATTTTTTCCATCTAAACCAATTCTGTAAAGATCTCTGTTAATAGAACCATTTTCTGTAGATTGGTAGAAAATAGTTTTTGTTTTTTCGTCAAAACCATAGTAAGAAACAACTTCCCAGTTTCCTTTAGTAACTTGATTTTTAAGCTTTCCGTTTTTATCATACACATAAATATGGTTAAAACCGTCTTTTTCGCTAGTCCAGATAAAACTGTTATCTTTTAAGAAAGTCAAATTATCTGTAATATCTACGTAAGCTTTATCTTTTTCATTTAAAACCACTTTTGCAGTAGCTGTATTACCATCAACAAACAATAAATCTAAATTATCTTGGTGACGGTTTAAAACTTGAGCACAAAGCACGTTTGCATCATTTGTCCACTGCATTCTTGCAATGTAGAAATCATTGTAGTTTCCTAAATCTACTTTTTTAGAAGTATTTCCAGCAGCATCATAAATATGTAATGAAACTACAGAGTTTTTTTCTCCGGCTTTAGGATATTTGAAAGTTTCGATTTTTGGATATAAATCTTTGTGAAAAATTGACATTGAGAATTCTGGAACTTGGCTTTCATCAAAACGAATGTAAGCTAGTTTTTTGCTGTCTTTGCTCCAGTCAAATGCACGTACAAAAGCAAATTCTTCTTCGTAAACCCAGTCAGTAATACCGTTTATAACAGCATTTTTCTTCCCATCTGTTGTTACAGCAGTCGATTTTTTTGAAGCAACATCATAAATATATAAGTTGTTTTCTTTCGCATAAGCAATTTTAGTTCCGTCAGGTGAGAATGTTGGTTCTTGAATTTGGAAATCAACAAGTTTAGTCAGAGATTTTCCTGCAATATCATAAAGAAAATAATCTGCAGTAAAAGAGTGACGGAATATTTTAGATGAATTACAAGCAATTAAGATCTTTTTTTCAGAAGCATCAAAAGTGTAGCTGTCAATTCCGTCGGCAAGTTCTTTGTAGTTTTTTGTATCGATAAGATTTGATACTTTTTTCAGCGTTGCAAAATCGTATAAATCAATCTGCATGCTTCTGCTCGCCATATCAACATTTAAAACAGTATATTGATTAGTATTTTTTAGCGATTGCAGCTCATCCATCCCTTTGGCCCGGAAAGTTCCGCTAAAAACATTTTCGACAGTTATTTTCTGCTGCCCAAAAACGACCGCAGTTAAAAATAAAAGTACTGCAGTAAATTTACTTGTATTCATTAGAATTATTTTAAATATAAAAAGAGCCCAATTTTAATAAAAAAAATAAACATAATACACATTTTAAGTGTTAAATGTTAAAAAAAATAACGATTGCGTATTTTGATCTTTAAAATACATTGCAAACAAAACTCTTAAAATAGTATCTTTGCCGCAACATTATTATTTAATATATTGAGAATGAACAACGCTGTTGCCGGATTTTCTAAATTATCCAAAAAAGAAAAAATTAACTGGATTGCAAATGAATATTTTTCGACCCCTGAAGAGGCGCAAAATATTATAAGAAATTACTGGAATTCAGACGAAAAGCTACAGCAGCTTCATGATGAATTTATAGAAAACACCATTACAAACCTTTACATCCCACTTGGAGTTGCTCCTAACTTTTTGATCAACGGAAAATACAAAACTATTCCGATGGCAATCGAAGAAAGTTCTGTTGTCGCTGCAGCTTCTAAAGCAGCAAAATATTGGTCAACCAGAGGCGGATTTAAAGCTACTATTATCAATACTGAAAAAATCGGTCAGGTTCATTTTACTTATAGTGGAGATGCAGAAAAACTAACTCAGTTTTTTGACGAAATAAAACCAAAGTTTTTTTCTGAAACACAAAGCATTACCAAAAACATGCAGCAGCGTGGCGGCGGAATTTTAGATATTAAACTAAAAGACAAAAGAAGTCTCCTTGAAAATTACTATCAGCTTCATGCTACTTTTGAAACAAAAGACAGCATGGGTGCCAATTTTATAAATTCTTGTTTAGAGCAATTTGCAACTACTTTAAAAGAAGAAGCTCAAAATTCTGACTTATGCCAAAATGGTGAAAATCTAGAAGTTATAATGAGTATCCTTTCTAACTATGTGCCTCATTGCCTTGTTAGAGCCGAAGTTTCTTGCCCAATCGAGGAATTAGCAGAAAAACATATCAATAATCCTCAAGAATTTGCTGAACGTTTTGTTCAAGCCGTTCAAATTGCAGAAGTTGAGCCTTTTAGAGCTGTAACTCATAATAAAGGAATTATGAATGGTGTTGATGCTGTAATTCTAGCAACAGGAAATGATTTTAGAGCTGTAGAAGCTGGTGTTCACGCTTACGCGGCTAGAAATGGACAATACGCGAGTTTATCTCATGCTAAAATAGAAAACGGAATTTTTACTTTTTGGCTTGAAATTCCGCTTGCAGTTGGTACAGTTGGAGGTTTAACCTCTCTGCATCCATTAGTGAAGTTGTGTTTAGAAATTTTAGAAAAACCTTCCGCTACAGAATTAATGGAAATTGTGGCCGTTGCAGGTCTAGCACAAAATTTTGCAGCATTACGCTCATTAACTACAACAGGAATTCAAGAAGGTCACATGAAAATGCACCTTAATAATATTATCAATCAATTTGAAGCTACAGATGAAGAGCGTCATTTAATTAAAACGCACTTCAAAAAAACAGCCGTTTCTCACAGCGCCGTAGTAGAATTTATTGAAAATTTAAGAAAATAATCAATCAGATAAGTTCTTAAGATTTTAAATTCCAATGTTAGTTTTTGGAATTTAAAATCTTAAGAACTTATATAATAATATCGAGACAAGTATGTCAACAACCTTTTACAGTAACGGAAAACTTTTTATTGCGGGCGAATATCTTGTTTTGGATGGAGCAGATGCTTTTGCGTTACCGACAAAATTTGGTCAGGATTTAGTAATTGAAGAACTAGAAGGCAGACAAATTGAATGGAAAAGTTACGATCATGACAATCATTTATGGTTCGAAGAAGCAATTACTTTTGATGAAGTTATAAAAGGTTCAGATCCTCAAATTGATACTGTAAAATCAACTTTAGTCAATATTCTCCATGCTGCTTATACTTTGAACCCAAAATTCATTGATACTGCTAAAGGATATAAAGTAAGTACCCATTTGAGTTTTCCAAAAAACTGGGGATTAGGAACTTCTTCAACTCTTATAAATAATATCGCGCAATGGACAGAAACCAATGCTTTTACGTTACTAAATAACAGTTTCGGCGGAAGTGGTTACGATATTGCCTGCGCACAAAACAACACACCAGTTTTATATCGAATCAAAGATAATTTTGTTCAACAAGTCGAATTTAACCCTGACTTTAAAGAGCACATTTATTTTGTTTATTTGAATAAAAAGCAAAATAGCAAATCTGCTATTTATTCTTACAACAATCACAAAAGTAATCGTTTAGCAGATAGCGTTGCAGAAAACAACAAAATTACAAACGCCATTCTTCATGCTAAAACATTAAAAGAATTTGCTTCGGCAGTTCAAAAACACGAAATTCATTTGAGTAGAATTTTAGAAATGCAGACGATAAAAGAGGCTGTTTTTCCAGATTTTAATGGCGTAATTAAAAGTCTAGGGGCTTGGGGCGGCGATTTTGTTATGGTAGTTTCTAAAGAAAATCCGAAAGAGTATTTCTCTAATAAAGGATACGAGACTATTTTAACTTATGAAGAAATGATTCTATAAATCAAATCAAAAAACTAATTAATTAGCTCTTTTGCCCTTAATGTGTTTAGTCTCTAAACGTCGTACGGCTTTGCTTTCTTGTTCATTCGACTCAATAAGTCTATTGTGCAAGCGCTCGGCCATTTTTTCGATGCTGTTTGTAATAGAATCATAAACAACTTCCATACGGCGGTGCTTCTCTTCTTTTACTGCTCTTAAAACATCTTCTACAAAAAGCTTATCATATTTTTCGGCAACAGAATCATGTGTATTTGTCAATCTAATCACATAATCGTTGCTCAAAATAGTAACTTTAAAATGTTGTTCTTCGTTACTCAAATAATACTTTCCACCCAATTCATCAACATTGATGTCGGTACTGGCCACTTTTAAAAGCTCGATAATAATACCATAAATATGACTTTCTATTTTGGTATATACTCTCTGCTTCTTTCTAAAAAATTTAAAAGTAAAAAACATTCAAATAATTAATTTTTAAAGTATTTGTTTATTGGATTCGTATTCTTTTTATTTCCTATTCTAAGCCAAAAGCAAGAATATGTTAAAGTAAAAAAACGAGCAAATTAACTGTAATAATTTGAAAATCACAAGTTTTTTAAATTAAATTTCGATAATTTCTATATACATTTAGAAAATTGGCAGTAAAAAAACACAAACAATAATTACCCAAATAATGGCAAAAAGAAAAACCCGAAACACTAAAAGCGTTTCGGGTTTTTTTTATAAGAATTACTTTCTAATTAGTAATTAAATTGTAATCTATTATCTTCAATTTTAGCATTGTTTTTTAACGCTGGTAATACTCTACTTGCATCATTAGCACTTTGAGCTTTTACTTTCTCTACATAAGCAGCGTGATTAGCAATTGCAGGAGCTTTTACAGTTTTAACGTTTTGAACAACATAAACACCTGTATTTCCTTCAATTGGAGTAGAAATTTTATTTGCAGCTAAAGCAAATGCATTACCTACAACTTGTGGCTCTTGTCCAACTCCACCTGGTAAAACTGGATTATCAAGAGTTACATCTGTAGCTTGTTGAACAGCAACTCCTGCTGCTTTAGCGATAGCTTCAATACTTGAACCTTGCATTTTAGCTTTTAACAATTCAGCTTTTTTCTTGTTTTTCAAGATTGGCTCAACGTAAGGTCTTGCCATATCAACAGAAACTAGACCAGATTTGTTTTCACCTTTATATTGTGCAATAACGTGTCCGATATTTGCAATTTCAAAACGTTTTACATCTCCTTTACCTGTTTCTTTATCAAATGCCCATCTTACAATGTTACGTTGGTTTCCTAATGGTCCAAACGCTTCATCCATAGCTTTTGCATTAACTGGCTGAGCAACTTTTAAACCTAATTCTTTAGCTGCAGCATTGAAATCTTTATCAGCAGCATCCATTTCGAATTTAGTTGCTAATGTAAATACTTTATCAGAAGTAGCTTCAGAAGGCTCAATTTTTTGAGCGATTGTAGCTAAACGAATTCCGTCTTGTTTGTCAGTAATTTTGATAATGTGAAATCCGAAAGGAGTTTCAACTAAACCAACTTTACCAATTCCGTTGCTGAATACAAAATCATTGAAAGGTTTTACCATTTGGTTTGGCCCAAAATATCCTAAATCACCACCTTGTTGTGCAGATGAATCATCAGAACTTGTGAAAGCCAACATCATAAAACTATCTGGATTAGCTTGAACTTGCGCTAAAATTTCTTCAGCTTTAGCTTTAGCTTCTTCTTTAGTTCTTTTCTCTTTTAGGTTTGGAGTTTGAGATCCTTCGTAACCAATTAAGATATGACTTGCTTTTGCGTTAACACCAGCTTTAAATCCTTGAGATTTAGAGATTGCATAGTATCTTCCGTAAACGTATGGTCCGTAAATTGCTCCAGCTGGTAAGCTGAATAATTTATCAGCATCAACTGCAGGTAAAGCATTTTTAGGAACATAAGTAGAATCGTAAGGAACATCAGAATTTGCATTTACAAATTCAGCAATGTTTGCTGCATTTCTAAATCCTGGCAATGAATCGTTTTTACCAGTTTTTGCGTTGTAAACAACACTTCCTGATAATAAAGCAGTCAATTTAGCTTTAATTTCAGCCTCATCTTCTTTAGAAGCTTTATCTTCAACTAAAACGTACTGAATTTCACGAGTTGCATCAGCTTTGAATTTTTTCTCATTTTTCTTCATGTAAGCTACGATCTCATCATCAGAGATTTTAACTTCACTATCTTTAATAGAAGAGTAAGGAGCTGCTGCATAAGCAAAACTCACTTTATTAGCTTCCATTTCATACTTTAATTTTCCTTCACTAGCAGTTGTGTAAAGTCCTGATTTAATTAAAGTATTATAGATTTGAAACTTAGCATTCAATTCAGCATCTTTCTCTTTTTGAGCGATGTATTGTGCTGCTTCTGGGTTTGTTTTAAAATAATCTTTAAACTTAACAACATCAAAAATTCCTGCTGCGTTTAAGAACATTGGGTTTTTACCAATATTTGGATCTGATTTCAAAACCTCTAAAATGTGTTTTTCACCAACTCTCAATCCTAATTTATCAAATTGCGATGACAATAAAGCGATTGAAACTTCTTGATCCCAAACTCTGTTTGCAGCTTCAGTGGAAGTTATACCTTGCCCACTTTTTTCAACATTACTAACTTTAACTCTAAAGTCTTCAAATGAAATATCTTTTCCATCGATGCTTCCTACATCTTTTGAACTTTGACCAAATGTTCCTCTTGTAAATAGATCTTGTATTATAAATGCAAATAATGCAAGTGCAATAACTCCTATCAATAAAGCGGAACGCTGTCTAATTTTTGCTAAAACTGCCATTTTATTATCGTTAATTTTATATTCAGTTTGCGAAAATACAATTATCTAGTTAATAACAATACAACTAGCGTTTTATTTTACACATTTTTTTTCATTAATTTAAAAAATCAGTCTTTAATTGTCATTTTGACTAGTTCTATTTTCTTATTTGACGCCTCTTCAATGCGAAAATGAAACTTATCTATTACAATTTTATCTCCTTTTTGTGGGATTTCTTTTGTATGATTGACAATAAAACCTCCTAACGTTCCATAAGAATCTTCTTCTGGAATCATTAATTTATAGGTCTCATTTAAATACTCAACATCTAATCTCGTTGAAAACAAATACTTACCTTCTCCTATTTCTTCTTCAATCAATTCTTCGTCCAAATCGTGCTCGTCTTCAATTTCGCCAAAAAGCTCTTCTACAATATCTTCGATCGTAATAATTCCTGAAGTTCCTCCGTATTCATCTAAAACTACTGCAACGTTTTTTCGTTTTTTGATCAACAAATTCAAAACATCTTTTATTAAAATTGTTTCTGGAACAAATTCAACGGTCATTAAAACCGATTTTATTGTAGATGGTTTTTTAAATAAATCGAAAGAATGGACATAACCTACAATATCGTCTAATGAATTTTGGCTTATGATGATTTTAGAATATCCTGTTTCTATAAATAATGCTTTAAGATCATCAACTGTATCAAACAAATCTATATCTACAATTTCTGTACGAGGCGTCATAATATCACGCGCCTTAACAGCTGAGAATTCTAACGCATTTTGAAAAATCTGAATTTCAGAATCTACCTCTTCATCTTCTTCAACGGTGCTCATTTGTTCTGTTATGTAATTTCCGAGTTCAATTCGGCTAAACAAATGAATTTGACTTCCTTCTGTTTTAAAAAATTTACTCAGCACAAAGTCTGCAATCCAAATAAAGAAAGTCGATATATAATAAAATAATCGGTAAAACAGATACGCCGGAAGTGCGAGAATTTTAATTAGGGAATTGGCGTAAATTTGAAAAAACACTTTCGGAAAAAACTCTGAAGTCAGCAAGACTACAAATGTTGCGAGAAGTGTCTGGATAAGAATATCCCACCAATCTGAAAAGACAAAGCCAAAATAAGCCATCCAACTTAAAATCAGATCGCCCATAAAAAAACCGTAAATCACCAAAGCTACATTATTACCAATAAGCATGGCAGCAATAAATTTGGATGGATTTTCGGTTAGTTTTGTTAAGATTCGAGACAAGAAATCGTCTTGTTTCTTTTCTATTTCAAGATAAATTTTATTGGCGGATGTGAAAGCGATTTCCATCCCAGAAAAAAAGGCGGCTAGTATTAAACAGATTATTATAATACTAATTTCCATTTTTTATTGGTTTTTGTTTCTGTCGTTATGCCTATTAAGAAATCTTCTCCTAAAGAAAAACATAAAAACAGCCATTCCTGCAATTACGAAATAGAAAGGATAACTCTCATCGCCTTCGTTCAATTTTACGATACCATCATAAGTAAAGAAAACTGCAAAAAGGATGTAAACGTATTGTGTATATTTTAAATAACCCATAATATTATAATTCTTCGTCTGATTCAATTTCACCGCTTATTCGCTGCGAATTGATCACTTTAAAATCTTTACTAAAATCTATTCCCTGACCGTAAGAAACTCCTTTTTTATCAGTCAATTTGAACTTTCTTTCTGTATAAAACCACTCGTTTTTCTGATCGAAATACAATTGTTCTGTTTCTAACATTTGCCCATCTTCAGAAGTAATTTTTACTTTTCCAATCAAATCAATGATTCCTGTATTTTTATACGAAACAGCATAATTTCCTTTTATAAAGGTACGTTTTTGCTTTTTATCATATAAAGTAACATCTATTCCTTTTGGGAATTCTGTAAAAGGAAAATCAAGATTTGAATAATCTAGCATTTTCGGACTTATTAAAACTCCTGTAATACGTCCAGAATCTGTGTATTTAATATTTACAGTATCGGCATCACTGGCAGGAACAAATTCTGAGAAGTTAATTTTCTGAACTTCTTTAAAATTACTTTCGCATCCAAAAAACATTGTCACAGCAATAACTGTGACAACTATTAGACTATATCTTTTTGGTAAATTCATTTGCCAAATGTAGTAAATTGTAATGAGCTTCTAAAAGATAAAATATTTGTTTTTATTGGTATTTACTCTTCACAAACCATTTATCATTGAAAGAGAAACTGACGCTGAAATTAACATAATTCTCTTGAACTAAATCTGCAGCAGTTGTACCACGTTTACCAAATTCAATTCCGAAATTTAAATTTGAAAAAGATCCTGGAATTGGAATTCCAGCTCCTAATGACATTCCGATATCTTTAATTGATTCATTATTAACAATCAAACCAATTTTTTCGTATTTCAAACCAGCTCTATAGGTAATTCTGCTCATGTAACTAGTAAAAGACGCATAATTTGGAAGGTAATAACCCCCAACAGCATATTTAGAATAGCTCTCGTAACTTACATTTGATGCCGAGTTATAATAATTTGCTAACTGACCATCTCCTTGAAAAGTCATATTTGCTCCTACAAGCCATTTTCTAGCTTCACCAATACCCAAACCAATACTCAATTTATTTGGAAGTTTTAATTTTGTTGATTCTGCCGGAACTACATAAGGATCAGCATCTCCTTGAACAGAAATAACTCTCGTATTATCAGAATCCAAATTACTTGCAAAAGTGTAACTTAAACTAGAGAATATACTAGTCTTTTTGTTGATCTTTTTCTGATACATTGTACCAAAACTAAATGCTGTACCTGAAAGCTCGGAAGTATTAACTTCTGCTGTTCCGTTTTGAATTCCAGTAACCGCTTCTACGCTGGTTGTTGTAATTTTTCCAAAATTATATTGTGCATCTACTCCAATATTCCAATCCTTCATTATTTTATATGACAAACCGAAATATACTTTATTGATACCACCTTTTCCGTCAAGTTGAGAACTTGTCTGACCTTCTGTAGCCGAATTATCATTAAGAATTTTATATCCTACTGAACTCACAGGAATCAACCCGAATGAAGCGCCAAATTTACCCATCGGAATTCCTATTGCTAAATAATCAAAAGTAGAGCGTTGTGCTTTTTCTGATTGAGAACTCGTCTTTAAATTAGAAGTAGCAAATGTCCCTCCAACTGTAAAAGTTGTCTGAATTAAGCTAGCGTAACTCGCTGGATTTTCTATATTTAAGTGAATCGAATCTTGTTCTACTGCAACTCCTGCCATAGATCTGTTTTCAAGTGTTCCCTTGAATCTCACATCTCCTATTCCGAAAAAAGAATAAGGTGAAGCAGTACCTTGTTGAGCGAATGAAACGAACGATATAAGCAAACAAGCGCTTAATATTACTTTTTTAATCATTGTCGATTTTATATTGATATGTTTGGCTCAAACTCTCCAGAAGGAAATTTGAATTGGCAAATATGGTATTTTTTAATCGTTTAGCCAAAAAATCTGCATCGCCTCCCGTTAAAATTATGATAAAATTTGAAAACTCTTTGCGATATTCATCGATAAAACCGTCAATCTCATAGACGAAACCATTGACAACCCCAGAATGTATGGCTTGTGCAGTAGAGTTTCCTACATAAGAATCAGGTTCTTCTAAGGTTAGTAACGGCAGTCTGGCCGTAAAATTATGCAGCGATTCATATCTTAAACGAAGACCTGGAGAAATGGCTCCTCCTAAATAATTATCATTTTCGTCGATGAAATCGTAGGTAATGCAAGTTCCAGCATCAATAACCAAACGATTTTGTTTTGGAAATTGCAACGTTGCTCCTGCTGCCAAAATCATCCGATCCATTCCTAATGTTTTTGGCGTTGCATACTTATTATGGAAAGGAAAAACATCTTCGTGAGTAAAAAAATGCACTTTCAGTCTGTTTTCGAAAGTTAAAAAGGATTGTTTTTCGACATTTCCTACCGAAGCGACAACCAAATCGGAGCATTTTGAATATTTTTTTAAAATATTTTCAATTTTTTTTTCGATTTCATTTTTATCAAAAACAAAATTTTCCAGAGAAGTATTATCCTCAAATACAGATGCTTTAATTCTGGTATTGCCAACATCGACCGTTAAAATCATATTTCCATTTTTGCTTTTGCGAAGATACGAATAGATTTTTTCTAAAAAATGTTTTGCACAAACCAAAAATGATTATATATTTGCACCCGCAACAAGCACGGTACCTTAGCTCAGATGGTAGAGCAATGGACTGAAAATCCATGTGTCCCTGGTTCGATCCCTGGAGGTACCACGAAACCCACTCAAACGAGTGGGTTTTTTGTTTTTATACTTTTCTATTTGTTTTAACCGCAAAGACTCGCAAAGATATTTTTAAGCTTTGCGAGTCTTTGCTGTTTTTCTTTAGGCTCATTGCGGTTAAATCTTTTTTACTTCGAAAATAAGTGTCAACAAATAAATAGTTTTTGTTAAAAAAGTATTAAGTGAATAACAAAATATCTTCTATATTCGTAAAACTGTATTTTTAAAATTCATTTATTAACAAGATCTCAAAGCAGTTTTATGAGCAAAACTTCTACTAAGGGCATTTGGAAAGTAATTTCAGCCTCCTCTATGGGCACTATGATTGAATGGTATGATTTTTACATTTTTGGCAGTCTGGCTGTTGTTATTTCAACTAAATTCTTTCCAAGCGACAATCCCACCGCAGCGTTTTTATCTACTTTAGCCACATTTGCCGCCGGATTTGTAGTTCGCCCATTTGGAGCTTTATTCTTTGGAAGACTTGGGGATATTATTGGACGTAAATATACTTTTATGGCTACCTTATTATTAATGGGTGGCTCTACTTTCTTAATTGGTTGTATTCCAAGTTATGAAACGATTGGCTTTTTAGCCCCTTTATTGGTTTTGATTTTACGCCTTCTACAAGGTCTTGCTCTTGGAGGTGAATATGGCGGAGCCGCTACCTATGTTGCAGAACACGCTCCAGCAGGAGAGAAAGGATATTGGACTTCTTGGATTCAAACCACTGCAACTGTTGGCTTATTTATTTCTCTAATGGTTATTCTAGCAACCAAAAGCATACTTTCTGCCGAAGCTTTTGATTTATGGGGATGGCGCGTTCCGTTTTGGGTTTCGATTGCTATGGTTGGAGTTTCGTATTTGATTCGAAAAAATATGGACGAGTCTCCAGTTTTCGCGAAAGCTAAAAAAGAAGGAACTACAAGCACCAATCCTCTAAAAGAAAGTTTTGGAAACCGATACAATTTAAAATTTGTTCTTTTGGCTTTGTTTGGAGCTACAATGGGTCAAGGTGTTGTTTGGTATACGGGACAATTCTATGCAATGAGTTTTATGAAAACGGTAATGAATGTTGATTCTTCTCAAGTAGATGAATTATTAGGAATTGCGCTTTTAATTGGAACTCCATTTTTTATCTTTTTTGGATGGTTGAGCGACAAAGTTGGGCGCAAATACATCATGATGTTCGGAATGCTTGTGGCTATCTTGTCGTACAGACCTATATATAAGGCAATGTACAATACAACAGATATTAGCAAAAAAAACAGAAATTTTTGAAAATTATAGAGAAACAACCGAAAATAAAGCTGACGGTAGTTTTGTTACCACGATTCAAAAAAAATATACTGACGGTACAACCATGATTGAGAAAAAAACGTACATGGAGAAAAAAGATGTGCAAACAAGTGTCTCAATCCAAATAACTTCAAATGATAAATGGACTTTAATTTTTCTGGTTTTTATTCAAGTACTATTTGTGACCATGGTTTACGGTCCGATTGCGGCATTTTTAGTTGAAATGTTTCCAACCAAAATCAGATATACTTCAATGTCACTGCCTTATCATGTCGGAAATGGAATTTTTGGAGGATTGCTTCCTGCTATTTCTACCTACTTTGTATCACACGCCAAAACTGCAGGCAAAACCGATTTTTATCTGGATGGATTATGGTATCCTATAATTATTGCTGGAATCTGCTTTGTTATTGGAATGATTTATATTGACAACAAAAACAAAATTACTCACCTTTAAAATTTACAAAAAAAATGAATGCGATTAAACAAGTTTTAGGGGCGTTATGGATTGCTTTGGCTGCAGCTGCTGCCTATTTTTGCGTGTTTGAATTTGGTTTGCCAAAACTTCTTTCAGACCAACAGGACGATTTGGTATTTGGTGCAATTATTCTATTTATACTAACTCCGCTTATCGTTATGGGATTAGGGACATTTGGGTATTATTCTTTAATCGGAGAATATAACGATCCTAAAAGAAAAAAATAAACAAAACAATTATAGAATGCCTTCAACCGCCCCAAAGGCATCAAAACATTAAAATAAAATATCTTATAGTTACAAAACTACTTAAACCAAAAAAGGCTGTCCATTTCTAGACAGCCCTTTTCATTACTAACCAAACCTAATTTTTAATAAATTTCGCAACTTGAACTTTATTATGCTCGTCAAACGTTTTTACGAGATACAATCCAGAAGTTAAACCATTTACTGAGAATTGATAATCTGTATTTCCGTTTGTATTAAATGTTTTTACTAATTGTCCTGTGATAGAATAGATTTCTACTTTTGAAGTTTTAAAACCTAAAGTAAAATAATCGGCTACAGGATTTGGATATAGACTAACTTGACTTCCTTTTTCAAAATCTTCGATTGCCAAATTTGCTTGTTTATTACCATAAATTCTAAATTCTCCTGGAGCTAGATTTATTGGCGCATTTACATCTGCAACATTAATAGTCGAATTATCCATTAAGTTGTACCATGCACCAGTATATTGAAATCCTGGAATCATATTTTGTGCAACCGTATCAAAATTCGCCAAAATGACAACGTCTTTAAGCTGAGCAGAAGTTAAACTGCTATTAGTGATTTTAATATTTACCAACAAAGTAGCTGTATTCGCCATTGTCGCTGTTCCTAAAAAAACTGGCTCAGTTTTTTTAAGCGTGATCATTTTTGCCCAATCGTTATAAATTTTATTTCGATTTGAATTTTCCAACCAATTATTTACCCATTGGGGCTGTGGTTTTGTATCCAATTTACAGTCTCCGCCTACAGCATCAAAATCAGTATTTACAGAATTATCATTGCAGGTAAAAATAGAATTCTCCCAACCTAGTTCGCCAAAATGCCAAATCATTTTAGGCCCAGGAATCAATAAAGAAACAGCACCAATTGCAGACATTCTAGATAAAGCAGTATTTAATGTTTTCACATTGTAACTTCCATTTGAAGCTCCGTACTGTACATTTTTATACATTAAACGTTCTTCATCGTGGCTTTCTGCATAACCCATTAAACGATTTGCCGTAAATCCGCGGTTTGCACTATTCATTCTAAAAATATTACTATCTGAAGCATATCCCATCGACAATTGATTGTACTCGTTTGTCATTTTTCCCCACATCATTATACCTTTACTCGGCGTTTCTGCTATTTTATAATTAGCCCATTCTTTTTCTTCTGCATCAGTTCCTAAATGCTCAAAAATGGTATAATGTGTTGGATCTATTGCCCAAGAAAAATCTGCGTATTTCTTCAAAATATCAACACGATCTTGCTGAAACGAATCGGTACAAGAATTATCACCTGCCGTGCATAATTGAGTAAATCCTTTGGTCAAATCCCAACGGAAACCATCAATTTTATATTCCTCAATCCATTGTTTAATAACTCTATTTACATAGTTCTGCGTTTTTAGGGATTGATGATTAAAGTCTTCGCCTACACTATAACTATGTTTGGCCACGGTATTAAAATATGGATTTTCTGCTGTTGGTGATCCAAAACCGTCTCCATCAGGATCATTCATCCACATTCTTACCATCGGATTTCTTCCAAAAGCGTGATTTAGCGCCACATCTAGAATTACAGCAATTCCGTTTTGATGGCACAAATCAATAAACTCTTTTAATTTATCTGAAGTTCCGTAAAACTTATCCAGTGCCATATGAAATGAAGTGTTATATCCCCAGCTTTCATTGCCTTCAAATTCCATTACTGGCATTAATTCGATTGCGTTTATTTTTAGATTTTTAAAATAATCTATTCGATCAATTAAACTCTGATAACTTCTTGCTGCATCAAAATCACGAACTAAAACTTCGTAAACTACTAATTTTTCTTTTTGAGGTTTTTCAAAATTAATTACCTGCCAATTGTAAGGAGTCTGTCCTGTTTTTAAGACTGTAACCTCAAAATTTTGTCCCGCAGGATAAACAGGCATATTTGGATATTTTGAAGCAGGAATCGAAGAATCATCGTAAGGAGACAAAACCAAAGTCGAATACGGATCTGCCGTTTTTACCATTGATGGTGAATTTGCAAGCGGCGTCGTATCGACAACCCAATATTGATAGGTGTTACTTTCACCCGAAACCAAACCCGTTATTTCTAACCAAAATTTTCCAGAAGACGGATCTTTTTTCATCGCATAAGCAGATGTTGGCTGCCAATTGTTGAAATTCCCCGCTACATAAACGAAATCTTTTAATGGTGCGTCTAAGACCAAAGTTGCCTTTGTAAAATCGGCTGGATTATAATTAATTCCATCAACCAGACCTGTAGGCATAACTTCTGAAACCGTATTTGGATTTATAACCACCGCGAATTTCTTCGAAATTGTAGTTGCCCCTTGAGTTGCAATCAATTCATAATTTTGATTTTCAGTAATATTAGTATGAGTATACGAATAGCTTGAAGTGCTAGCATTTGTATTTATAGTTGTTCCGTTAGCTTTTAAAGTATAGCTGCTTGCTCCTCCTGTATTTGTTGCAGCGATATTAAAACTTGCACCAGAAGAAATAATTGAAGTGCTATTTTCTGTTGGAGAAGTCAAAGTAACCTGAAAAGACCCTACTTCAACAACGATATCTTGAGATTGTTTTGCTCCACTTCCATCTTTTGCTTTTACTAAAAATCCTATTCTGCCAATTCCGTTTCTGTCAAAATATACAGAGGGTGTAAATGTTTTGGTATAAGTATCGGTTCCCGCATTGTATGCAAATCTGCTATCTTCATTTGAAGAAGTCCAAGAGCCATTAGAAGGAGAATCCATTTGATTTACATCATTTACATCATAAGACCATGACCAAAGATATAATGCATTGCCTGTAACTCCCCAAGTGCCTTCATTAACACTTGTACCCGCAATTGAAATAGTAATGGAAGCTGTGTCTTCAAAAGTTTGCGGATTTATTGAATAACTAACCGTTTGCTGTTGGGCAAAAGCAGTTAGTGCCATCAATAAAAATATTGATAGTAAAGTTTTTTTCATAATCTCGTGGTTTGTGTGGTTAGTTAGCTTGATTAAAAAAGGGCTATCTGGAGATAGCCCTTTTTCAGTTATTATTACAAAAATTAATCTAATGTGATCTTTTTTGCAGCATTATCAATTGTTAAAACTCTTGATCCAGTTGGTCCAGTGTATTGAAAGTTATTATCTCCATCACCAGCATTTACCAATTCGTCATCTATAGTATAACCTAATCCTGTATAGTAAGTATAATTATGACTTGCATCCCAGTTACCATTACTTGTAAAGTTATTTCCTAAGAATTCTCTAAATGCCTCTCCACTTTTAAGAACTATTGTCACCTGATATACATCTGTTTTACCAACTACTAATGGGAATTCAGTTTCAGCATCACCATCCCAAGACCATCCTCCTGGAGTAGCTGCACCAACTAACCAGTGTGAAGTTGCCAATGGTGTGTGATATGGAGTTGCTTTAAATGTATAAAAATTAGAATACTGTGCCTCAGCTCCTGTACCTACAGTAGCCTTGATACGAATATCAACATTGTTCTCTTCTTTCTCAATAAAACCTCCGTTAACTAAAGCTGAATTTAATTCTGCAACAGTTAAAGCTCTGTAACGTTCTGTTGTTGTTGTAACTGCAACAGGTGTTGCAAATTTTGTTCCTGCTTTTGCAATCTCTATAGTATAATTAATAACAGTTGCTGTACCATCGTATTTTGCATAATCCCAAATTACTGTAGTTGCAATCTCTTTTTCATTTTCCTTTGAAAGGACAATATTAAAATCGTTTTGTGGGCTAAGCAAAACCGGTGCTGATTCTGGTGTAATTACTGGTCTGTCTTCTACATCATCAGCATTACATGACACTGCTAATACACCAATGAATGCGATTAAAATTTTATATATATTTTTCATTTTATTTACTTTTTATAAGGGTTAGTTAGTATCCTGGATTTTGTTTTAAAGTTGGGTTTGCCTGAATCGTTTTTGCAGGAATTGGCATTAAATCTCTATAAGAATCTGTACCGCTTCCGTTTTTAACGCCACCTTTCCATTGCCAGATTTTAGATCCTCCTGTAAATTTTCCAAAACGAATCAAATCTGTTCTTCTATGACATTCCCAAAACAACTCTCTTGCTCTCTCGTCTAGAAGAAAGTCCAGAGTTAAATCAGAAGTTGTAATAATACCCGCACCAGCTCTCACTCTAATTTTGTTCACATATTCTAAAGCAGTTGCAATATTTCCTGTCGTTGCTCCTCTAAGAGTAGCCTCAGCATACATTAAGTACACATCTGACAATCTGAACATTGGAAAATCAGTATCAGGGATATCATTTCTTTGAGCAGCAGAACCATCAGAATTTATATTCGTGTATTTTGTAACTGCATAACCATTTGTGAACACTCCATAATCAGCAATATCTAGAGTTTGTCCGTTCGTATAAAATGTTCCTCTTTTATCCGAAGTTGCTGTTGCATCAGGAAACAATTGAACAAATTCTGGTCTTGTTCTAATTCCTGACCAACCTCCGTTCATACCTTGATCAGCGCTCACCATACTTCCTCCAATAGATGCATGCAGAATAAAACTCATACCTCCTCCTGTTGCTCTAATTGCATTACCATCTCCAATAATTGGGAAGATAAATTCACTTTGAGCTCCATTTCTATCATTATCAGCAGAGAACAAATAACGATAAGGCACATTTGCAAAAGTATATCCAGAGCTTGTTACAATGTCATTACATATTGTCGCTACTTCGCTAAATCTTTCTGTTCCTGTATAAACTTTAGAGTTTAAATAAATCTGTGCTAATAAAAATTTGGCTGCTGTTTTATCAACTCTACCATATTCATTAGCTTTAGAAGGCGCTAAAGTATTATCAATATCCTTTAATTCTGATTCTACAAAAGCAAAAACTTCAGCTCTTGTTTTTTGTTCTGGATAAAAGAAACCAACTGGATCTTTCTCTGTAGTGATCGGCACATTACCAAATAAATCCATTAAGTTAACATATGAAAATGCTCTAAGAAAACGAACTTCAGCTCTAAATCTTACGATTTCTGCTTTTGTAGCAGCATCAATATTACGTTCAGTTAGTTTTTCATCTGTTGTCTGTCTCAAAAACTCATTAGCAACGCTAATTTCATAAAATGCTCTTGAAAAAATCCCGTACAAAAATTGGTTACTTGGGCTCCATTTTTGTCCATTTATTGCTGGCAAACCATCATCAGACCAAGCAACAATAGCTTCATCAGTAGGAAACTCTTGAGTAACGAAAAGCAAACGCAAATAACTACTAAAATCACCTCCCAGTCCAGCTATATCTGGACTTTTAGAAGGAACAGCAGCATCACCATCACCATCATTACCTCCTACATACAAACCAGCATATAATTTTGCCAATACTTGTTTGTAAGATTCTGGATCTTTAAAAAAATCATCAGAAAGAAACTCATCATCGTCTGTTGGCTTCACATCTAAGTCACTCGTACATGAAGTAAGTGTCATATTCAATCCTAAAATGAATAGGAGAAAATAAGATATATATTTAAATGATATTTTCATTTTATTTATTTTTAAAATTTAATTTTCAATGTACTATTAGAAATTTGCATTTACTCCAACTAGAAATGTTCTAGCTCTTGGATAAACGTTATTGTCTATTCCGTTGAATTTTTCAGGATCTAGTCCGTTGTATTTTGTAAGAACAAAAACATTTTGAACTCCAGCTGTAAATCTCAAAGAAGCTGCTTTAAGTAATGTTTTATTAAAAGTATACCCTAACACAATATTATCTAATTTGATAAAAGAAGCATCTTTTACAAAATAATTTGAGTAGTTACGCTGCGTTCCATTAGAATTACTTTCAGTAGTAAAACCAGTGTTGTAATAATCTGTGCTAATGTTAGCTAAATCAGACTGTCTTCTTAAACCAGCCTCTAAATATCCTTTATCAGAACTTACGTTATCGAAAATATAGTTTCCTAAACTAGCTCTCCAGTTCATTGTAAAATCGAATTGCTTGTAATTTAAAGTAGAGAATAATCCGAATGTGTAATCTGCTGTTGGCTTATGAAATTTGTAACGATCTGCATCTGTAATAACTCCATCACCATTTCTGTCTGCATAAGCACCTTGGATAGGTCTCTTGTTTGCATCATATAATTGCTCAAATACAAAAAATGAATTTGGTGCATACCCTTCAGAATGTATCAACACTTGATTTCCAGTTCCTCCTGCAATATTATCTCCTGTCAAATATCCTTGAAATCCTGGAACAGTATTCCCTAAATCCGAGATTTTTTGATCAATATAAGTGGCATTAACTGCAACATTCCATGTTAATTTATCATTTTTAATGATATCAGATTGAAGGCTGAACTCTACTCCTTTTGTTCTTACGCTACCTATATTACTATAACCTTGATTTCTAATATTTGCACCATCTGGCACAGGGATATTTGCTAATAAATCACTCGATTTTTTATCAAAATAATTAACCGAACCTGTTATTCTTTCATTTAGGAATCCAAAATCTACTCCGACGTTCATTTCTGCCAAATCTTCCCACTTAATGTCTTCATTATATCCTTCAGGTCTTGCAGTTTTGTAGATAACGCCATTAAAAACGTATTGCGTATTAATAGTTCCTAAAGTCACACGTCTTAAATAATCGTATGCAGGCGGAATATCTTGCTGACCTGTAGTTCCATATCCAACTCTTAATTTTAAACTAGATAAAGTTGTATTGCCTTTTAAAAATGCTTCTTCTGCTACATTCCATGCAAAAGCACCTCCAGCAAAATTACCCCATCTATTTTGTTTAGAGAAACGAGAAGTCCCGTCTCTTCTGTAATTCGCAGTTAATAAATATCTACTGTCGTATCCTAAATTCACACGTCCAAAATACGATTGTAAATTAATGTCTGGATCAGTAGTAACATCAGCAGGAGGGTTTGGCTGTTTAATATCTCCTGAGTTAAACCCTTCTCTCTGGAATAACTGATAGTTATAACCTGCTGTCGCATCAATTTTAAACTTACCAATATCTTTAGTATAATTAAAGTATGTGTTTAAGTTTTTATTCTGACGGTTGTCTGTATAATGAGTATATCCTCCTAAATTAGTCCAGTTACCTTTATCAAATGTTGTAGGCTGGTATCCTAAAATACTTTCAGTACTTATTGCATTATAACCATCACTATCAAATTTATCGATTCCTGCCTCAGCAACGATTCTTAAATCTTCGAAGAAATGAAACTTATAGTCTAATCTAATATTACCCCATTTTCTTGTAGAAGTTGCTCTTCTATCTTCTTGATTTAATCTTGCTACAGGGTTTCTAGCTGGTAACAATGGTACATTTCCATTTGGCTCCAGCCATTCAAAATATCCTCCATATCGAGAACCTTCTTGATAAACTGATTGTGTTGGGTCAAATATAATAGCACTGCTTATTGCTGCTCCTTCATCTTGAAATTGATTTTTTCCAAAAGCTAAATTCCCTGTAATATCAATTTTTAAATGATTATCAAATAAAACTGGATTTAACGATAACGATGTCGTAGTTCTCTCAAAAGAAGTGTTTCTTAAGATTCCAGGATTATCAACATTTCCAACAGATAAACGTACCGGAAGTTTATTAAACAATGATCCACTTACAGAGATGTTATTATTGGTTGTTAGAGCTGTATGAAAAATTTCATCCTGCCAATTAGTATTTGCTGTACCTAATAAAGCTTTTTGCGCTGCAGTACCTTTTTCATTTACAAGAGCACGATATTGATCTGCACTTAATACATCCACCGTATTTGCAACAGTATTAATACCAACTTGAGAACTAAAATTTACTTTTACTCCACCTTTTGTTCCTTTTTTAGTAGTAATTACAATTACACCATTTGCAGCACGAGAACCGTAAATTGCAGCCGCAGAAGCATCTTTCAATACTGTAAATGACTCAATATCATTAGGATCAATCGTAGACAAAACACTTGTAGATCCATTTGGAACCGCATTACTCATAGGAAGTCCATCAATAACAATTAATGGCTCATTAGAAGCGCTTAAAGAAGATCCTCCACGAATTCTAATATCTGCTTTTGCTCCTGGAGCTCCACCACCAACTACATTAACACCAGCAATACGTCCGCTGATTAATGTTTCTGGAGTTACGTTAATTCCTTTATTAAAATCTTTCGCTGCAATTTGAGAAACAGACCCTGTTGCATCTTTTTTCTTCACAGTACCGTAACCAACTTGCACCACAACTTCTTTAAGTTGATTAGTATCTTCTTCTAAAGAAACGTTAAGTGTTTTTTGATCGGTGTATTCAATTGTTTCTGTTTTATATCCAATAAAAGAAACAACGATTTTGTTACCGTTTTTAACATTTGATAGCTGGTAACTTCCATCAAATCCAGTTGATGCACCATTTGGAGCACCTTGTACATTTACATTTACCCCAGGTATTGGCTGACCTGTTGTTTTGTCAACAACAGTCCCCTTTAAAGTGTTCTGAGCCAACACTGTAAAAGGCAACAATAGGAATAAAAATAACAACTTTTTGTAAATTGTTTTCATACTTTTTGTTTAAATTAGTTTTGAGTTTTTGAACGTTAGTTAAGTTTTTAATTTTACTTCGAATTTCAAAATTATGAATTTATTAACATGCTCAACCAGAGACAATTTTTATTGCTTTACGAAAACGTGGTAGTGTTGAAAACTTTCTATATTTTGTAATCTTTTAGCGTTAAAATTGTCAATTATAAAAATTTCAGATACCTTTATTATTAAATAGATTTTTTTCAACTAACTACATGAAACGTAAAATAACCCTCAAACAGATTGCAAAGGAGCTTGACGTATCGATATCAACTGTCTCAAAATCACTCAGAAACAGTCTTGAAATCGGTGAAGAAACACGACTAAAAGTTCAAGCTTTTGCAAAGTTTTACAACTACAAACCAAACAATATTGCCCTTAGTTTAAAAAACCGAAAAACCAAGAGTATTGGCATCATTATACCTGAAATTGTCCACTATTTTTTCTCAACAGTAATCAATGGAGTTGAACAAGTTGCAAATGAATACGGATACAGTGTAGTAATCTGTGTATCAGATGATTCTTTTGACAAAGAAGTTCTAAATATGGAGATGTTAGCCAACGGAAGTATAGATGGTTTTATCATGTCTCTTTCTAAAGAAACGCAATTTAAAGGCGACTTTCATCACATCACCGAAGTTATCAATCAAGGAATGCCTGTAGTAATGTTTGACCGTGTTACAAACGATATTTTATGTGATAAAGTTATTATAGATGATAAATCTGCAGCTTATGAAGCCGTACAAAGTTTAATTGACAATGGCCGCAAGAAAATTGCTCTAGTAACTACAGTCGATTATGTAAGCGTTGGAAAACTAAGAACCGATGGTTACGAAAAAGCCTTATTAGATAACGGATTGCCTTTTAATGAAGATCTTATCATAAAAATTGAAGATGTAGAAACTTGCGAAATAACCATTAGTCAGCTTTTACATGAAAGAGCTTTCGATGCTGTTTTTGCTGTAAATGAGCTTTTTGCCGTAACAATTATCAAAACAGCCAATAAAATGGGACTAAAAGTTCCTGAAGATTTAGCGGTAATTGCATTTACTGACGGAATTATTTCAAAATACTCTACTCCGACAATTACAACAGTAAGCCAAAGTGGTGAAAAAATGGGTAATAAAGCAGCGAAAATGCTTATTGAAAGACTCGAAGCTGAAGAAGATGATGATGAAGAACATACGGAAAATTACACCACAGAAGTTATAGAAACTCATCTCATAAAACGAGAATCTACTGACTAAAAAACTTAAAATCAACATATTCTAAAGCCATAAAAAATATTTATGGCTTTTTTATTAGCATATATAAAAAAATAATTTATAATTTTACGCCCGTCAAGGCTTTTAGTTTTACTTCGAAAAGAACAAAGTTTTGATAAGCAAGGCGCTTATCGTATAATTTTCAAATTACGATAATGGAAAAGCGTAAATTAAGTTTCTGGGAAATTTGGAACATGAGTTTCGGTTTCTTAGGAATCCAAATGGGGTTTGCACTTCAGAATGCAAATGCCAGCAGAATTCTTCAAATTTTTGGTGCTGATGTACATGAACTTTCGTGGTTCTGGATTATTGCTCCCTTAATGGGATTAATAGTACAGCCAATTATTGGTCATTACAGCGATAAAACTTGGGGGAAATTCGGCAGAAGAAAACCTTTCTTTTTAGTTGGAGCTGTTTTAGCTTCTGTGGGATTAGTTTTAATGCCACAAGCTAACATTTTCATTTCTGTACTTCCTGCTTTGTGGGTTGGAGCTGGAATGCTAATGATCATGGATGCTTCTTTCAACATTGCCATGGAGCCTTTTCGTGCACTTGTTGGAGACAATTTAAGAACAGATCAACGTACTGCAGGATTTAGTATTCAAACTTCATTAATTGGTTTTGGAGCCGTAATTGGTTCAGCACTTCCGTACATTTTAACTAAGTATTTTGGCGTGCCAAACAGCACTGTTCCAGGAAGTGTTCCGTTAAATTTGACTTTATCGTTCATTATTGGTGCTGCGGTTTTAATTGGTTCAATTCTAGTAACCTTATTCACAACCAAAGAATATTCGCCAGAAGAATTGGCAAGATTTGAAGATCCGCAAAATGAAGTGGTTTCTGATTCTGAAGAAAAATCAAAAATTACAGACATCTTTACTGATTTTGCAAAAATGCCAACTACAATGCGTCAGCTTAGCTGGGTGCAATTTTTTTCTTGGTTTGGTTTATTCGGAATGTGGGTTTTTACAACTCCAGCCATTGCGCACCATATTTACGGATTACCGTTAGAGGACACTTCTAGCCAGCAATATCAGGATGCTGGTGACTGGGTCGGAATTCTATTTGGTGTTTACAACTTAGTCTCTGCTATTGTCGCTTTGTTTTTCTTACCATACATCGCTAAAAAAATCGGCCGAAAAGCAACACATTCACTTTCATTAATAATTGGAGGAATTGGTCTAATTTCAATTTATTTCATGCCAAATGAAGACTGGGTTGTGTTACCGATGATTTTAATTGGTGTTGCTTGGGCAAGTATTTTAGCTATGCCGTATGCAATTCTTGCAGGATCTATTACACCTAAAAAAATGGGTGTTTACATGGGAATCTTCAACTTTTTTGTTGTTATTCCTCAGATTGTAAATGCATTAATTGGAGGTCCAATTGTAAAATATCTTTACAATGGAGATGCCATTTATGCTTTAGTTACAAGTGGAGTTAGTTTTCTAATTGCTGCCGCTTTAGTTTCTAAAGTAAAAGACGTAGACGACTTTTCTCAAAAATCATAATTTAAAGAATAATTTACCCCTAAAATGAAAAAGGCATTTATATTCGACCTTGACGGCGTAATTGTAGACACCGCTAAATACCACTTTTTGGCATGGCAAAAAATTGCTCAGTCATTAAATATAAATTTTACACATGAAGACAACGAACTTTTAAAAGGTGTAAGCCGAGTTCGTTCGTTAGACATTATACTTGGATTAGGCAATGTTGAGGCTTCTCAGGAAGACAAAGACAAATGGCTAATTCAAAAAAACGAAGATTATTTATCTTATTTAGTTGACATGGATGAAAGTGAGATTCTTCCAGGAGTTTTTAAAATTCTACAACTATTAAAAGAGAAAAATCAAGGAATTGCATTGGGTTCTGCTAGTAAAAATGCAAGACCAATTCTAGAAAAAACAGGTATCATCTCTTACTTCGATGTTATTGTTGACGGAAATGACGTTACCAATGCAAAACCAGATCCTGAAGTTTTCTTAAAAGCGGCTCAATTATTAAACATTGATCCAAAAAATTCAATTGTATTTGAAGATTCTGTTGCTGGAATTCAGGCAGCAAATATTGCAGAAATGGTAAGTGTTGGAATTGGTGAGGAAACAATTTTACATGAAGCTGATCATATTTTTAAAGATTTTACCCAAATCACAACAAGCTTTATTGAGGAACTAATTGGATAATTAGAAAATGTGTCAATGAGATAATGCTCTCAACGACAGATATTCTAATACAGCAATTACTCAAATGAATGTAAAAAGTTAATAAGAAACCAAGGCAATTATCTAATTACCAAATTGCCGAATTATCTAATTTAAAAGATGAATCAAGATTATATAAAACCAGACAATTGGTCCATAATAGAAGAAGGATTTGATGTCGAAAGAGTAAAATCGTCTGAAAGTCTTTTTAGTATCGGAAACGGTGCTATGGGACAGCGTGCGAATTTTGAAGAAAAATATTCTGGCGAAACTTTCCAAGGAAGTTATATTGCAGGAATTTATTATCCAGATAAAACAAAAGTGGGTTGGTGGAAAAACGGTTATCCGAAATATTTCGCGAAAGTTTTGAATGCTCCAAATTGGATCGGAATTGATATCGAAATCAACGAAGAAAATCTTGATTTACACAATTGTACTGAAGTTAGAAATTTCCGCAGAGAATTGAATATGAAAGAAGGATGGTACAACCGTTCTTTTGAAGCTGTTCTTAAAAATGGAACTGAAATTTCGGTAAATATTCGTCGTTTTCTTTCCTTAGATTTAGACGAAGCTGGAGTAATTAAATACGATATTACGCCTTTAAACAAAGATGCGAAAATCGTTTACAAACCTTATATCGATGCTGGTGTAACAAATGAAGATGCCAACTGGGAAGAAAAATTCTGGGAACCTCTTGAAGTTAAGAAAGGGACAAACGAAGCTTTTGTAACGGCTCAAACTTTCAAAACGCATTTTAAAGTTACAACTTTCATGCACAATACGATTTTGGCAAATGGCGAAAATATCAATGTTTCTCCATCAACAATCGATTCAACAACAGATAAAGTTCAGTACACTTACGGAACTATTATTGCAAAAGGACAAACCTCAACAATCCAAAAAATTGGAGGTTATACGGTTTCTTTAAACCACGAAAATACTTTAGCCGGAGCAGAAAAAGTAATAAAATCTGCTGTTGCTTTAGGTTACGAAACCTTACTTCAAAACCAAATTGATGCTTGGGCAAAAGTTTGGGAAATGTCAGATATTACTATTGAAGGTGATGTTAAGGCACAGCAAGGAATTCGTTTCAACATTTTCCAATTGAACCAAACGTATTCAGGAAAAGACAGCCGATTAAACATTGGTCCAAAAGGATTTACTGGAGAAAAATACGGAGGATCTACTTATTGGGACACTGAAGCGTATTGTATTCCATTTTATATGGCTACAAAAGATCAGCAAGTTGCAAGAAACTTATTGACGTATCGTTACAATCAATTGGACAAAGCAATTGAAAATGCGAAAGACAATTTAGGTTTCAAAAACGGTGCTGCTTTATATCCAATGGTTACCATGAATGGTGAAGAATGCCACAACGAATGGGAAATCACGCACGAAGAAATCCATAGAAATGGAGCGATTGCTTTTGCGATTTACAACTATTACCGTTACACGGGAGATTACTCTTATATTCCAGAAAAAGGTTTAGAAGTTTTAATCGGAATTGCACGTTTCTGGCACCAAAGAGCTTCTTTTTCTAAAGATAAAAACCAATACGTAATTCTTGGAGTTACAGGACCAAACGAATACGAAAACAACATCAACAATAACTTCTACACGAATTATATTGCAAAATGGTGTATTGATTTTGCTGCAGAACAAATCGAAAAAGTGGCTTCAGAATATCCTGCAGATCACAAAAGAGTTTTGGAGAAAGTAAATCTTTCATCAGCAGAAATTCAAGAATGGAAAAAAGTGGCAAACGATATGTACTTCCCTATTTCTGAAGAACTTGGAATCTATTTACAGCAAGATGGTTTCTTAGACAAAGATTTAGTTCCAGTAAAAGATTTAGATAAATCACAGCGTCCTATTAACCAAAAATGGTCTTGGGATCGCGTTTTACGTTCGCCATACATCAAACAAGCCGACGTATTACAAGGTTTCTATTTCTTCGAAGATCATTTTTCAAAAGAAGAATTAAAACGCAATTTCGAATTTTATGAATCATTCACGGTTCACGAAAGTTCACTTTCACCTTGCGTTCACTCGATTCAGGCTGCAGCTTTAGATAAAATGGATATGGCCTATACTTTTTATTTAAGAACTTCTCGTTTGGATTTGGATGATTATAATAAAGAAGTTGAAGAAGGTTGTCATATCACATCAATGGCCGGTACATGGATGAGTATCGTGGAAGGCTTTGGAGGAATGCGTGTTAAAAATGACCAGCTTCATTTCTCTCCAAAAATTCCAAAAGAATGGGAAGGTTATTCGTTTAAAATCAATTTCAGAAACCAAATTTTAAAAGTTTCTGTAAATCATAACGAAACTACTTTTACTGTTGACAGCGATCAGGATTTAAACATTGTAGTAAATGGTAAATCTATAACAGCTGGTAAACTCGCACAAATTAATTAAATTACAATACTCTAAAAATCTAAAAACATGAAAAACTTATTTTTCGCCAGTTTAGTTTTGTTTGCGGTTAGCACGATTGCTAAGGCGCAACAATTAAAATCTCCCGAAGGAAAGTTCGTAATGGAATTTTCGCTTCAAAGCGACGGAACTCCAACTTACAATTTAAAATACAAAAACAAAGAAGTTGTAAAAACCAGTAAATTAGGTCTTGAACTTAAAGATGATAAAAAATCTTTGTTGAACGACTTTACAATTGCTGATACTAAAACTTCAACTTTTGATGAAACTTGGAAACCAGTTTGGGGAGAAGTAGATCACATCAGAAATCATTATAATGAGTTGGCTGTAACTTTAAACCAAAAAAGCACAGACAGACAAATCGTAATTCGTTTTCGTTTGTTTGATGATGGTTTAGGTTTCCGTTACGAATTCCCAGCGCAAAAGAATCTTACTTATTTTATAATTAAAGAAGAAAGATCTCAATTTGCAATGACTGGAGATCACACTGCTTTCTGGATTCCAGGAGATTATGATACTCAGGAATATGATTATACAAAATCTAAATTATCAGAAATTAGAGGTTTAGCTCAAAAAGCATATACTGCAAACGTTTCTCAAAAGTCTTTTTCACCAACAGGAGTTCAAACTTCTTTGATGTTAAAAACGGCTGATGGAATCTACATCAACTTGCACGAAGCAGCTTTGATTGACTATTCTTGTATGCATTTGAATTTAGATGATAAAAATCTAGTTTTCGAATCTTGGTTAACGCCAGATGCAAAAGGAGATAAAGGTCACATGCAAGCGCCAAATCATTCTCCTTGGAGAACAATTATTGTAAGCGATGATGCTAGAGAAATTCTTTCATCAAAAATGACTTACAACTTAAATGATCCTTCAAAAATCGATAATACTTCTTGGATTAAACCTGTAAAATATGTTGGTGTTTGGTGGGAAATGATCACAGGAAAAAGCTCTTGGTCATATACTAACGATTATCCAACAGTTCAATTGGGTGTTACAGATTTCGCAAAAGCAAAACCAAACGGAACTCACGGAGCAAACAATGCTAACGTAAAAAAATATATTGATTTCGCTGCTGCAAATGGTTTCGATGCTGTTTTAGTTGAAGGATGGAACGAAGGTTGGGAAGACTGGTTTGGACACTCTAAAGATTATGTTTTTGATTTCTTGACTCCTTACCCAGATTTTGATGTAAAAGGTCTGCACGAATATGCAAAATCTAAAGGCGTAAAAATCATCATGCACCATGAAACTTCAGGATCTGTTCGTAACTACGAGCGCCACATGGATACGGCTTACAAATTCATGAACGACAACGGATACGATGCTGTAAAAAGTGGTTACGTAGGTGATATTTTACCAAGAGGTGAAAACCACTACAGCCAATGGATTGTAAACCATTACCAATATGCAATCGAAAAAGCAGCTGATTACAAAATTATGGTAAACGCTCACGAAGCAGTTCGCCCAACAGGAATCGCAAGAACGTATCCTAACTTAATTGGAAACGAAGCAGCAAGAGGAACAGAATACCAAGCTTTTGGAGGTTCTAAACCAAATCACGTTACTGTTTTACCTTTTACAAGATTAATTGGCGGTCCAATGGATTATACTCCGGGAATTTTCGAAATGGATATCAGTAAAATGAATCCTGAGAACAAATCTCATGTAAACAGTACAATTGCTAACCAATTAGCTTTATATGTTACGATGTATAGCCCATTACAAATGGCTGCTGATACTCCAGAAAACTACAATCGTTTTCCAGATGCATTCCAATTCATTAAAGATGTGGCTGTAGATTGGTCAGAAAGTAAATATATCGAGGCTGAGCCTGGAGATTTTATCACTGTTGCCCGTAAAGCAAAAGGAACAAACAACTGGTTCGTTGGAAACGTAAACGGAGAAACTCCACGTACTTCAAACATCGATTTCAGTTTCCTTGAAAAAGGTAAAAAATATACAGCTACAATTTACGCTGATGCAAAAGATGCGCATTACAAAACAAATCCGCAAGCTTATACTATCAAGAAAATTGCTGTAACAAACAAATCTAAATTATCTCAGTTTTCGGCTCCTGGAGGAGGTTATGCGATAAGCATTATTGAAACGAAATAATTTTTAAAAGACAAGTAATTTTCCCCCAAGATTACTTGTCTTTTTACTATCAGACCAAATTAAGAAGTTAAATTTGAGGTAACTATTTTCTTCATCTTTAGATAAATTAACATGAGCCTCAAACTTAATTTCTTTATTTTTCTTTTTGCCCTTTTGGGATTTAATGCCTATTCGCAAACAAAAACAAAAGCATCTTATGATTATCTTTTGTATTTGCCGAAAGATTATGCAAAAGGAACCAAAAAATATCCGCTTGTAATCTATTTGCATGGTGGTTCGCAAAAAGGAAACGATCTGAATAAACTAAAAATCTACGGCCTTCCCTATTTAGTAGAAAAAGGTCAGGATTTCGATTTTATAATTGCTTCTCCGCAATGTCCAGATAATAAATACTGGTCGACTGAGAATTGGTTTGAATCGCTTTATGCCGAATTAAATTCGAAATATAGAATCGATACAGACCGAGTTTATCTCACAGGAGTAAGCATGGGAGGTTATGGAACATTTATTACAGCTTTAGATTTTCCGGAGAAATTTGCTGCCATTATGCCGTTCTGTGGCGGAGTAAACGATAGCGATTTAGTCCGAATCTGTAATTTGAGCAAAATTCCTGTTTGGGCTTTTCACGGAACAGCCGATGATAAAATTCCATTTAGTGAAACTGAAAGAATTGAAAAATCTTTGGAATCCTGCGAAAGCAATAAAAATTTCAAGTTTACCCGTTTGGAAAATGAAGGTCATGAAATTCAGTATTTATACGAAACAAAACCTGAAATCTACAAATGGATGCTCAAACAGAAGAAATAATTTATTTTTAACGCTACTTCCCTAACCTAACTATTATAAAATGAAAAACATTACAGGTTTCTTTTTAAGTCTTTTTTTGATTTCTTGTCATCAGAAAAATGAACCAACTATTACACCAAAAGCTGAAGTCAAAAAAGCAGATACTTTAGAAAAAATAAACACTAGCAAAGCACTTTACTCTGTTTACGATTTATCTCCAAAAACAACTGCAATCGTAGTTAATTTAGATGATAAAAACACCTATAACGGAGCTGAATTTGACAAAGTTTTTAATTCCGTAACTGCTAAAGATTCGTTGTATAATGTCTTAGAAGATCGAGAAGCCAATAGAAACCGAAACTTTGAATATTATGATACGTTAGGGGTTTATAAACTAATTAGAAATAAAACATTAGAAAATCAGATTAAAAAAATCGTCGAACCAACTTATTATGTTTATGGTACAAAAGGATTTTCGAAAATAACAATAAACAATGTTGTTTGTGGACTTGACGAATGTCGAACAAACTTTATTGCTTTTCCAATTGAAAATTTTGACACAAATAAATACGGAAGACCTCTTTTTTGCTCTAAACAATTATTACCTATAGAGTATCAAAACAACTATTTTGATGTTCAAAAAAAAGTAAGGGATTATATTGATGAAGAAAGCAAAAACTACGATTATAAAGATGATATCAAAATAAAAATATTTGCTAATGCTGGTGATGCTTATTTCTCATATCACGATGATTTCATCTGGGGAAAAGACCCTGAAAAAACGAAATGTAAATTCCCATCAAGAGCTATATACATTGTAAAAAAGGACAAACCAATAAAAAAATTCTGGGTCAATGACTTAGACTTATTTGGAATTCCTTGTGACTAAAAAATAAAACTTTTAGAGTATCTCTAATTCTAAAACAAAAAATTATTATGAAAAACCAAAAAACATCACTTATCTATAAATTAGCCTTGTTAGTTTTGTTGTTTTCCGCTTCCGCGAAAGCGCAAATCCAAAAAGTAGAACCGCCTTTCTGGTACGCAGGAATGAAAAATTCGGAACTGCAGATTATATTCTACGGAAAAAACATTTCGCAATACGAAGCTTCGGTTTCAAACAATGTTGCGATTAAAAACGTTGAAAAAACAGAAAATCCAAACTACCTTTTCGTAACTATTGATACGAAAGATGTAAAAGCTTCTGAATTGGTTTTCTCTTTCAAAAACAACAATAAAGTTGCTTTTAAACAAAAATATACGCTTAAAGAAAGAAGAGCGAATTCTGCCGAAAGAAAAAGCTACGATGCCTCTGATTTAATTTACTTAATCATGCCAGATCGTTTCGCTAACGGAAATCCGAAAAACGACAGCGATACTGCTTTAACTGAAAAAGCAAACCGTCAAGATCCAAGCGGGCGTCATGGTGGTGATATCGAAGGAATCATCAAAAACTTAGATTATATTTCTACTCTTGGTGCTACAACTATTTGGAGCACGCCTTTATGCGAAGACAATGACAAACAGCATTCGTACCACACTTACGGACAATCTGATGTTTACAGAATTGATCCTCGTTACGGAACGAATGAAGATTACGTTCGTCTTTCTAATGAAATGCATAAAAAAGACATGAAATTGGTAATGGATTATGTTACTAATCACTGGGGAATTACACACTGGATGGTTAAAGATTTACCAACAAAATCATGGCTTAATCAATTTGAAAACTACACACAGACGCACCACAGACGTGAAGTAATTACAGATATTCACGCTTCAAAAATCGATCAGGAAGTTTGTGTTGATGGATGGTTTGTTCCTTCAATGCCAGATTTAAATTTAAGAAATCCGCTTGTTGCGAAATACTTAACTCAAAATGCTATTTGGTGGGTTGAATACGCAAATTTGGATGGTTTCCGTGTAGATACTTATAACTATTCAGATAAAACGGCAATGGCAAATTGGGCTAAAGCAATTACAACTGAATATCCTAATTTCAATATTGTTGGAGAAATCTGGATGCACAATCAGGCGAATTTAGCTTTTTGGCAAAAAGACAGTAAAATTGGAGCAATTGAAAACTACAATTCGAATCTTCCAAGTGTAATGGATTTTACGCTTCAAAGTCAGATCACTTCTGCTTTCAACGAAAACGAACCAAGCTGGGATAATGGATTGATTAAATTCTATAACAATTTTGCAATGGATTTTCTATATCCAGACACTAATAATATTTTAGTTTTTGCCGAAAATCACGATACAGATCGTATGAATGATAAGTTTAAATATGACTTACCAAAGTACAAATTGGCAATGACTTTATTGGCAACAGTTCGCGGAATTCCACAGATTTATTACGGTTCAGAAATTGGAATGGGCGGTGATAAAGGTAAAGGCGGAGATGCCGATATTCGTCAGGATTTCCCAGGAGGATGGGCTGGCGACAAAAACAATGCTTTTACAAAAGAAGGAAGAACTCCAGAACAAGCTGCGTTTTTTGATTTCAGTTCAAAATTATTCACTTGGAGAAAAACAAACGAAGCGGTTCATTTCGGAAAAATGACACATTATATTCCTGAAAATAATACGTATGTATATTTCAGATATACTGATGCTAAAACGGTAATGGTTGTTTTCAATAACAATGCAAAAGAGCAAGTTGTAAAAACAAATCGTTTCAAAGAAAGCATTAAAAACTTCAAATCAGGAAAAGATGTTATCACAGGAAAAACATTCGATTTAGCTTCTGAAATTACATTGGAACCAAAATCAGCTTTGGTTTTAGAATTAGAATAATAATATTTTTTCTCTCGCAGATTTAACAGATTGAGCAGATAATTAAAAATAGGAAATCTGTAAGATCTGCGAGAAACTTTTTTTCGCCACGAATTCACGAATTATTTTTTGACAATCTCTGAGAATAAAAATTCGTGAATTCGTGGCTATTTTTTTTCACCTAAAAAATTCCTAAATAATGAAAAAATACACTTTCCTTTTTTTATCTTTAGTATTCATAATTACGGGTTGTTCTGGCTCAAAATCAGTTACAATGAATAACGAAAATACTTCGAAAACACCTTTCGTTTGGGAAGGAGCAAATGTTTATTTTTTACTTACGGATCGTTTTTACAACGGTGATAAATCAAACGATTTAAATTTCAACCGAACCAAAACTCCAGGAAAACTTCGCGGATTTGAAGGCGGAGATATTATCGGAATCATCAAAAAAATCGAATCAGGATATTTTGAAAAACTAGGAATTAATGCCATTTGGCTTACGCCGATTATAGAGCAAATTCACGATGGTGTTGATGAAGGAACTGGATTGAGTTATGGTTTTCACGGCTATTGGGCAAAAGACTGGACGGCTTTAGATCCGAATTTTGGAACAAAAGAAGATTTAGCGAATCTGGTTAAAAAAGCACATGAAAAAGGAATTAGAATAGTTCTGGACGGAGTAATTAATCATACCGGACCAGTAACTCCAGAAGATCCTGTTTGGCCTTCTGACTGGGTACGAACCGGCGTTGTCTGCGATTACAAATCTTTCGAAAATACTACAATGTGTACTTTGGTTGAAAACCTTCCAGATGTAAAAACCGAAAGCACTCAAAATGTAGAATTGCCTCCTTTTTTAATAGAAAAATGGAAAAAAGAAGGCCGTTATGAAAAAGAAGTTGCTTCATTAGATGAATTCTTCAAAAGAACAGGTTATCCAAGAAGTCCGAAATATTATATTATAAAATGGTTAACCGATTATATTTTAGAATTCGGAATTGATGGTTACCGCGCTGACACTGTAAAACACACCGAAGAAGGCGTTTGGGCCGATTTCAAAAAAGAATGTGATTATGCTTTTGAAACTTGGAAAAAACACCATCCGATGCAGGTTTTAGATCAAAATCCATTTTATACCATTGCCGAGGTTTACGGTTACGGAATTAGCAGTGGACAAGATTATGATTTTGGAGATCGAAAAGTAAATTATTTTGAGAATGGTTTCAACAGTATGATCAATTTTGAGTTTAAATGGAATGCCGCACAAAGCGATTATGAAACTTTATTTTCTAAATATTCAAATCATTTAAATAATGAACTAAAAGGATATTCTGTCCTTAATTATATGTCTTCTCACGACGACGGACAACCTTTCGATGCCAATCGCGTGAAAGGTTTTGAGGCAGGAACAAAACTTTTGCTTTCGCCAGGAATGTCACAAGTTTATTACGGAGACGAATCAAATCGTTCTTTAGTAATTGAAGGAACTCAAGGCGATGCAACCTTACGTTCGAACATGAATTGGAATGACATTCAAAACAATGATGATACAAAATTCATGCTTTCTCACTGGCAGAAATTAGGGCAGTTTAGAAGAAATCATCCTGCGGTTGGTGCGGGAGTTCATACACAATTAAGTAGTCAGCCGTATTTATTTTCAAGAACATATACTAAAGGATCATATTCAGATAAAGTCCTAATTGGTTTAGATTTACCTCAAGGCCGTAAAGAACTCTCTGTGTATTCTCTTTTCGAAAACGGGACTAAATTACGTGATGCATTTTCTAATCAAAAAACAGAAGTTGTTGATGGAAAAGTGATTATTGACAGCGAATTTGGAATTGTTTTATTAGAAAAGATTTAACCGCAAAGTACGCGAAGGTTTTTAGCCACGAATTACACCAATTTCCACTAATTTTTTATCATATTTAAATTAGTGGAAATTGGTGTAATTCGTGGCTATATAATTTTTAATAAATTCCTTGCGACCTTTGCGTAAAACTTTGCGACCTTTGCGGTTAGAAAAAAACTCAGAAAATGCTAAAAATAGCTCATAGAGGTGCAAAAGCATACGAACCTGAAAACACACTTCAAGCGTTTCAAAAAGCCTTAGACTTACATTCAAACGGAATCGAATTGGACGTTCATTTAAGTTCCGACGGACATATTATCGTAATTCATGACGAAACTATAGACAGAACAACTAACGGAAAAGGTTTGGTAAATACTTTTTCATTATCTGAATTAAAATTGTTTCTGATTGATGAAAAATACCAAATTCCAACTCTAAACGAGGTTTTCGATTTGGTTGACAAAAAATGTCTGATCAATATCGAATTAAAAGGTTTAGGAACAGCTCCTAAAGTTGTTCGGTTAATTGAGGAATATATCTCAGAAAAAAAATGGAATTACAATAATTTTATAATTTCAAGTTTCGATTGGAATATGCTTCAGGAAACTTCAAGTTTAAATCCAAATATTCCAATTGGTGTTTTAACAGAAGAAAATATCGATACTGCTTTGGCTTTCGCCGAAAATATAAAAGCAAAAGCAATTCATCCTGATTTTCAGTTATTGAATACAGAAAATGTGCAGCAAATGCAGGAAAAAGGATTTTTGGTTTTTCCTTGGACAGTAAATTCAGAGGAAGACATTCAAAAAGTAAAAAGTTATAAAGTAAACGGAATTATCTCTGATAATCCAGACAAAATATAATAATAGCCACGAATTCACGAATTATTTTTTTACAATCTATGAGAATAAAAATTCGTGAATTCGTGGCGAATAAAAAATTATGATTAAAAATTTCGACATCATCATCGTTGGCGGAGGCGCTGCTGGTTTTTTTACTGCAATTAATATTGCTGAGAAAAATCCGAAACTGAAAATCGCCATTTTAGAAAGAGGAAAAGAAGTTCTTTCTAAAGTCCGCGTTTCTGGCGGCGGACGATGCAATGTAACGCATGCTTGTTTTGAACCTAATGAATTAGTGAAGTTTTATCCAAGAGGCGAAAAAGAACTTCGCGGGCCATTTCACCAATTTTGCTCTGGAGACACAATTGAATGGTTTGAAAAACATGGTGTCGAATTAAAAATCGAAGAAGACGGAAGAATGTTTCCGGTTTCGAATTCGTCACAAACTATAATCGATTGTTTTCTAAAAGCAACCGAAAAATTAGGCATCAAAGTATTGACAGGACAAAGCGTTCAATCCATTTTCAAAAAAGAAAATCATTGGAAAATTGATACACAATCTGACAACTTCGCTACAGAAAAATTAGTAATGGCAACCGGAAGTAATCCTAAAATTTGGGAAATGCTTCAGGAACAAGGTCACGCAATTGTAAGCCCTGTCCCTTCTCTATTTACTTTCAATATCAAAGATTCTCGAATTAAGGAATTGCCTGGTGTTGCAGCACAAGTTACTGTAAATGTAAAAGACACAAAATTAGAATCGACAGGACCTTTGTTAATCACGCATTGGGGAATGAGCGGACCCGCAATTTTGAAACTTTCAGCTTGGGGCGCACGCATTTTACACGATAAAAATTATCAATTTACCATTTTTGTCAATTGGTTAAATGATCTTGATTTTGAAGATGCCGAAAAAATCCTAAAAGACTTAAAACAAGAACACGCTAAAAAAGCCGTTTCTAAAAAATCTCCTTTCGACTTTCCGAATCGTTTATGGGAAAGTTTGGTTTTAGCTTCAGGAATTGAAACCGAAACCAAATGGGCGGATTTATCTAAAAATCAATTGCAAAATCTTACTTCACAATTAACAAAAGCCGAATTTAAAGTCAACGGAAAAAGTACTTTTAAGGAGGAATTTGTAACCGCTGGCGGAATCGATTTAAAGGAAATCAACTTTAAAACAATGGAAAGCAAAATTCAAGAAAACCTTTATTTTGCTGGTGAAATTGTCAATATCGATGCCATAACAGGAGGATTTAATTTTCAGAATGCCTGGACAAGCGGGTTTATTCTGGCTCAAAATATTTAATACAAAATGAAATTTAAAGGAATTATTTTCGATTTAGACGGAACTTTAGTCAATTCATTAGAAGACATTTCAGATGCGATGAACAAAGTGCTTCAAGGTCTAAATTACCCCACTCATACTTACGACACCTATCAATATTTTATTGGAAGCGGATTGCGAAATTTAGTCAGCAAAGCGTTACCAGCAACAAATAATTCAGACGAGCAGATCGAAATTTGTTTTGAATGTATGATTAACGAATATCGTGAAATCTGTACTTTAAAAACCAAACCTTATGATGGAATTGTCGAGTTGTTAGAAAATCTGACTTCGCAAAACATTAAAATGGCGGTTTTCTCAAACAAAGCCGACGAATTGACAAAGAAAATAGCAACAGAAATATTTCCAAATCATTTTGATCAAGCTGTTGGTTTAAGTACCGAAGCGCTTAAAAAACCAAATCCGTTTGAGGCTTTAGAAATTGGTAAAAAATGGAATTTAAAACCCGAAGAAATCCTTTTTGTGGGTGATTCTGATATTGATATGCAAACGGCTGTAAATGCTAATATGTTTCCTGTTGGCGTGACTTGGGGCTACAGAACCGAAGAAGAATTGAAAAACAGCGGTGCAAAATTGGTTGTCAATAAAGCTTCAGAATTAATCGAGATTCTTTAAAATGCATCTTTCATTGCAAAAACAAATTACAGCAATTGCCTCTTTTTCTGAAAACGAAATCGAGACAATTGCTTCTTGTTTTGAATATGAAAAATTCAATGCCAAAGAATATCTCTCAGAAATGGGAAAAATCAGCAATAAGATTTTTTTCATTTTAAACGGATTAGCAAGAGTTTATTACTTAAAAGATGGAAAAGAAATCACAACCTATTTAAGTGCTGACGAAGGTTTTATCGCTTCGTATTCCAGTTTTATCAATCAAACGCAATCTTTTGAGAATATTCAATGTATTGAAGATTGCGAAGTGCTTTCGATTACTTTCGAAAAAATGCAATTTCTGTACAACGAAATCCCGAATTGGGAACACGTTGGAAGAATTTTAGCGGAGCAGAATTACCTTTGTATGGCAGACCGCGTTTTAAAACTTCAAATGATTCCTGCTAAAGAAAAATATCAGACTTTTTTAGCATCGGCTCCAGCCAAAATCATTCAGCGAACTCCTTTAATTTATATCGCTTCTTTTCTCGGAATTACCCCAGAATCGTTGAGCAGAATCCGTCAAGACATTTCTTAACATTTATCAAGTGGATTGGAAAACCGAATTCGAATCTTTGTCAAAATAAAATTTGAAAAGATGAAGAATATAGCCAAAGACGTTTACCAAATTCCATTATTCCCTCGCAACGCCATCAATTGTTATTTGATTGAAGATGTTTTAATTGATGCCGGAATTAGAACTTCTGCCAATAAAATATTAAAAGCGATTAAAGACAAAAAAGTTACTCAACACGCTTTGACGCACGCCCACGCCGATCATCAGGGAAGCAGTAAAATAATCTGCGAAACTTTGAACATTCCGCTTTTGTGCAGCGAACCAGAAAAAGAATTTGCCGAAAACGGAAATGTAATTACAGAATACCCAAATCCGAATCATATTATTTCAAAATTTCAGAAAAACTTCTGGGCAGGAAAAGGACATTCGGTTTCTCAAACTTTAAAAGAAGGTGATCTAATTGGCGGATTTACGGTTATTGAAACTCCGGGACATTCCAGAGGTCATTTATCTTTTTTTAGAGAGAAAGACGGCGTTTTAATTGTTGGTGATGTTATGACCAATATGAATTTGCTAACGACAAAAGTTGGTCTTCATGAACCTCCACATTTATTTACTTCAGATCAAGAAACGAATAGAAAATCAATTATAAAATTAGCTTCCTTAGAACCGAAAATATTGTGCTTTGGCCATGGACCAGTTTTGTTTAATAATGGAGAATTAAAGAAATTCAAAAACTTGATTCAATTTAATTAACAAGAATTTACAGATTCTGTAAGTTTTCGTTAAGACAATTCTAATAATTTTACTCTCAACTAATCAATCTTATATGAGAGTAAAATTACTTACTACAATTTCTATTTTCACTTATCAAATCAGCGTTTCCCAAACCGAAAAATTACTTCAGGGAAAAGTTCTTTCGCAAAATATTCCTCTTAACAAAGTTGAAGTAATTAATAAAACTGCAAAAACCAGTACAACAACAAATGAATTTGGCGAATTTTCTATCCCAGTTCGACCAAAAGACAGTGTGCTTTTTTTCTCTAAAGATTACTTTTTTAAACGATTAAAAATTTCTCAGCAAGATATAGACCAGAACAATATTGTTGTAAATATGATTCTGAGACCTGAGGAATTGAATGAAGTTGTCATAACTAAGGTCGAAATTGATAAAGTTAAGCTTGATGCTGACGCTGTTGCAGATGTTTTAATCAGCAAAAATGCCAAAGATTTATTCTGGAATACAGGAGTTAATGATAATTCAATTAGAGAAGGTCTTCGAGTTGCATTTCCTTTAAAAGGTAAGCCGAAGAAAAAAATTGAACCTGACGATGATCGTGTTAAGAAGTTGATCCTTGCTTATTGCCCATCCGATTTTTTCATCAAAAATTTAAAAATTAAACCCGAAGAAAAAGAGCTTTTTATTGATTTTTGCGACACAGATCCAAAATCGAAAACGCTTTTAGAAAACCCAAATGTATTGACAGTTATGGATTTTCTATATATTAAAAATGAAGAATTTAAAAAATTGAATTCAGAAATTAAAAACTAACAGCATTGAATGAAAGCAAAATTACTTACTACAATTTCTATTTTCACTTATCAACTTAGCATTTCTCAAACCGAAAAAGTATTGAACGGAAAAGTTATCTCGCAAAATATTCCGCTCAATAAAGTTGAAGTAATTAATAAAACGGCTCAAACAAGTACGAGTACAAACGAATTTGGTGAATTTTCAATTTTAGCAAAAGAGCAAGATAGTTTATTGTTTTTTTCAAAGGATTATTTATTTACAAGATTAAAACTAACTTTAAAAGATCTGGAAAAAAACTACTTCATTGTTGAAATGAATCAAAAAGCCGAAGAATTGGAAAATGTTACAGTCGCTAGGTCTGTTTTTAATAAAACTGAAATTAAAAAAATCGCTAATAATAAGGAAGAAATCAATGAGATTAAAAATCGAAAGCAATTTGACGAAGTCACTTCAAAAGTAATGGTTTATGATGGTCAAATTAAAAATGGATTAAATTTCAATCAACCCATTTTTGATGAGCCAAAGAAAAAAATTGAGCCTCGAGATGACCGTTTTAAGAAACTTGTCATCGCTTCTTGTCCTCCAGATTTTTTCAGTGAAAATTTAAAAATAAGCCCCCAAGAAAAAGAAATCTTCTTAAATTTTTGCAAAGCCGATCCAAAATCTAAAACACTTTTAGAGAAATCAAATAATTTGGAATTATTAGACTTTCTATATGCTAAAAATGAAGAATTTAAGAAGTTGAAGTAGTTTTAAAAACTACTTATTCAGCCACCAAATACTTGCATTTAAAACCGTTGCAAAAGCAACCCAAATTAAATACGGAATCAATAAATAACCCGAAATTTTATTGATTTTGATAAATTTTAAATACGTTTCGTAAATCATTAGCCATAAAAGTACTATTTCGATTAAAGCTAACATCGGGTTTTTCAATCCGAAAAATAAATAAGACCAAATTGAATTTAAAATCAACTGAATAATGAAGAAAAGCAATGCTTTTTTTACTTCTTCTGTATTTTCTTTTATTCTATCCCAAACTAATGCTGCAGCGATTGCCATAAAAATATAAAGCAAAGTCCAAACTGGCATAAAAATCCAATTCGGCGGATTAAAAACCGGTTTTTCTAAAGTTACATACCAAGTCTCAATACTTGGTCTTGTAACCAAACTTGCAGAATATCCTACTGTTAAACAGATTACTAAAGCTATGGCGATTTTTACGAACTTATTCATTTTATTAAATTTTGAATTCAAAAATAGTCAAAAGAAAAGTTTTCACCATATAAGTATATAAGTTCATTTTAATAAAGCCGCATATAATTTCTTATATGACTTAGATGGTGAAAAAAATTAAGTTCATTTTAGCAAAGCCAACTTATAATTTCTTATATGACTTATATGGTGAAAAAACTATCTTTGCCAAAATTTTATAATTCATGTATTCAGCAGCTGATTTTATACCAAATCCATATACTTCAACAATCGAAAACGGAAACTTTGAATGGAGCGCTCCAAGCAACATTGCATTAGTGAAATACTGGGGAAAAAAAGATAACCAGATTCCAGCAAATCCTTCGGTAAGTTTTACGCTCAACAATTGTAAAACGATTACGAAATTGGCTTTTGAAAAGAGATCTAATCAAAATAATTTTTCTTTTGATTTGCTTTTTGAAGGAAAACCAAAAGAAGACTTTAAACCAAAGATTCAGAAGTTTTTAGAAAGAGTTGAAGTTTATCTGCCGTTTTTGAAAGACTATCATTTTACGATTGATACTCAAAATACTTTCCCTCATAGTTCTGGAATCGCTTCTTCGGCTTCTGGAATGGCTGCTTTGGCAATGAATTTTATGAGTTTAGAAAGAAAACTAAACCCAGAAATGACGGAAGATTATTTCTATCAAAAAGCTTCATTTTTGGCTCGTTTAGGTTCTGGAAGCGCTTGCCGAAGCGTAAAAGGAAATGTTGTAGTTTGGGGAAATCAGGCAAATATTCAAGGAAGCACCGATTTATTTGGTGTTGAATTTCCGTACACAATTCACGAAAACTTCAAGAATTATCAAGACACTATTTTATTGGTTGATAAAGGTGAAAAACAAGTTTCTAGTACAGTTGGTCACGATTTAATGCACAATCATCCGTATGCAGAAAGACGTTTTGCGCAAGCACACGAAAATCTAGATAAATTAATCGCCATTTTTGAAAATGGAAATATAGACGAATTCATCAAAGTTGTAGAAAGTGAAGCTTTGACATTGCACGCTATGATGATGACTTCGATGCCGTATTATATTTTGATGAAACCAAATACGCTGCAAATCATAAATGCAATCTGGAAATTTAGAAATGAAACCCAGATTCCAGTATGTTTTACGCTAGATGCTGGAGCAAATGTTCATGTACTTTATCCTGAAAACGTTAGCGAAAAAGTATTACAATTTATTCAGGGCGAATTAGTTGTTTTTTGTCAGAATGGTCAGTACATTTGCGACAAAATTGGAAGCGGTGCAATTGCATTGTAATTTTGCGTATCTTTAGTTAAATTTTAGATTCAAAAAATAGTATTTCAGCCCCGAATAAATAAAGATTAAGACATTAAATAAATTATGAAAGGACCCTTATTTTACTCAAAAATATTACTCTTTGGAGAATACGGAATTATTCGCGACTCTAAAGGACTTTCTATTCCTTATAATTTTTACAATGGCGCTTTGAAGAAAAGCGAAGAGCCTACTGAAGAAGCAATCTCATCTAACAAAAGCTTAAGAAGTTTTGCTTCTTATCTTGAAGTTCTTCATACACAGCAACCAGAATTGGTTACTTTCGACTTGGAGACTTTAAAGAATGATGTCGAAACTGGAATGTATTTTGATTCTAGTATTCCGCAAGGATACGGCGTTGGAAGCAGCGGAGCGCTTGTTGCAGCTATTTATGATAAATACGCCACAAACAAAATCACCGTTTTAGAGAATCTGACTCGCGAAAAATTATTACAGTTAAAAAATATATTTTCTCAAATGGAGAGTTTTTTCCATGGGAAAAGTTCTGGTTTAGACCCTTTAAACAGTTATTTGAGCATTCCGATCTTGATTAATTCTAAAGATAATATCGAAGCGACTGGAATTCCAACTCAAAGTTTTGATGGAAAAGGCGCTGTATTTTTGTTAGACTCAGGAATTGTTGGCGAAACCGCTCCAATGGTTAGCATTTTCATGGAAAATCTAAAAGACAAAGGTTTCCGTGCAATGTTGAAAAACCAATTTGTAAAATATACTGATGCTTGCGTTGACAATTTCTTGCATGGCGACATGAAGTCTTTGTTTACCAATACTAAAAAGCTTTCTAAAGTTGTTTTAAATCACTTTAAACCAATGATTCCAGAACAATTTCACGGAATCTGGCAACACGGAATTGACACTAACGATTATTACCTAAAACTTTGCGGTTCTGGCGGAGGCGGTTATATTCTTGGTTTTACCGAAGATTTAGAACGTGCTAAAGCTTCTTTAAAAGACTATAAATTAGAAGTTGTTTATCAATTCTAATTACTTTTATAAAAACAACTAAATACTTTTCATCAAATTATTTCAGAATAAAAATTGATGAAAAGTATTTTTTTGATTTGCATTTTCGGGTCTAAAGAATTGTTAAAAAAACAATTTGAAATCCCTAAAATCAAAATATCTTTTTAACTTCCGCAATCTAATCCTACACAAAACTATTGTATATGTTAAGCAGACAGCACAAACTTTTAATGATGAAAATTGTTAGTCTGTTCTCTGTGGTTCGAGGTTATAACATTCCAATTATTGTTTTAGCACAATATTTATCGGCAATTTTTATACTTGCTCCAGAAATTAGAGCGCTGGATATTCTGCTGGATTTTTATTTGTTTCTAATTGTTTTTGCTTCGGCTGTTACAATTGCTTCGGGTTATATCATCAATAATTTTTACGACAGTCAGAAAGACTTAATCAACAGGCCCAACAAATCGATGTTGGATCGTTTGGTAAGTCAGAAAACAAAACTGAATGTTTATTTTGGATTGAATTTTTTAGCGGTTTTAATGGCAGGAATTGTTTCTTGGCGCGCTTTTTTGTTCTTTTCGGTTTACATTTTTATGATTTGGTTTTATTCTCATAAAATCAAAAAATACCCAATTATTGGAAATCTAATGTCGGCATTGCTTGCTGTTACTCCGTTTTTTGCCATTTTGCTGTATTTCTATAACAAGATTTCGTTTGAAGAAATTGAGAATCATATGAGTCATTTTGTGGTGATTTCGGCGCATGCGGTTTTCTTGTTTTTACTTTTGCTTATTCGCGAAATGATTAAAGATTTGGAAAATCTAAAAGGCGATTTAGTGACGGATTATAGAACAATTCCGGTTTTGTATGGAGAAAAGATTTCTAAACAAATCATAACTGCTTTGACTATTTTGACCATCATACCGGTATATGTTTTGGTGAATATCTACGACGTTGGTTACATGGATATCTACTTTTATGTCTGTTTCGGAATTCTACTTTTTTTCCTAATTTATTTATGGAAATCCAATTCTAAAGAACAGTTTTTAAGACTTCATAATGTTTTAAAATTCCTGATCGTTTCTGGCGTTTTTTGCATTGTTCTAATCAATCCTAGTGTTTTGTGGCACGGAAGGGAATTGATTTCTAATTATTAAGGTTTTTATTTCTACGAAATATTTAAAAGAAGCCAATTCTAATGCTTCTAAACTATTTAAAAATCAATGCTATTAATCTAAGAACAATGAACTTAAGTTTTATTAGCAGGAAAAAACTATCTTTGCACAAATTAATGATTCTATGAACAACAAGGAAGGCAATAATAAAAGAGGCGGATCTAGACCAAATAGCTCAAGACCAAACTCTAGCAAGCCAAAACCTCCTATGGCTAAGCGCGCGCAAGGGCCTAAAAAAGTAAAACCTGAAGTTAAGGCAGCACAGGAAGCAGCAGCTGAAAAATTTAGAAAACAAAATCAGCCGGCAAAGAGACAAAAAGCTTCAGATGAAATTCGTTTGAACAAGTACATCTCTAATTCTGGTGTTTGTTCGCGTCGTGATGCTGACATTTACATTCAGTCTGGAAATGTAAAAGTAAACGGTAATGTAGTTACCGAAATGGGTTATTTGGTAAAACTGAATGATGTTGTAAACTTTGACGGTGTTACGCTAACTCCTGAAAAGAAAGAATATATTTTATTAAATAAACCTAAAAACTTTACGACTGCTTTTGATGAAGGGCAAGAATACCGTAATGTTTTAGAACTTGTTCGTGGTGCAACAAACGCTAAAATTGGTGCTGTTGGAAGAATGGACAAGAATACTACTGGTTTACTATTGTTTACAAACGATACTGATATGATTCGTAAGTTTACTTTACCAAATCAGAAATCTTCTAAAATCTATCAGATTTCTTTAGATAAAAACTTGAAATTTGAAGATTTAGAAAAAATCAGCAAAGGTTTAGTTCTTGACGGACACCGTATTTTTGTTGAAGAAGTAAGCTACATTGACAATGAACCAAAAAGTGAAGTTGGTCTTAAACTGCGTACTGCTAACGTAAAAGTGGTGCGTGCTATTTTTGAATCTTTCGAATACAATGTATTGCGTATTGACCGAGTTTCTTTTGCTGGATTAACCAAAAAGAATCTTCCTCGCGGAAATTGGCGCTTTTTGACCGATCAAGAAATTATCAATTTGAAAAACATATAATTGCTTTTCAAATTTAAATTATAAATGAATCCTGTTTTCTTAGAAAATGGGATTTTTTATTTTTAGAAACTAAAGAAATTATGTCCGAAAAGGGTAAAAATAGATCTTCCGATAGATTGGTTTTTATCTTCTACAGTTTCGTAAGATGAAAAACCTAGGATGATTTTGATTCCGGGAGGAATGCTGTTTAAAATGTCTCTTTTTTGATCTTCTAAAAGGAGTTTTAAACTTTCAATTAATTGAAGATTGTTTCTCAAATAAGACATTACAAGTAATGCTGAAAAGTTAAGTATTTCTCTGGCAGTTTCGCTTTTTATACCAACTTCGTTTGAAACCATTTCTGAAATTCTTCCTTTTTTGTTTGAGAAGAGTTCTTTCAGCAAAACATTTCCTTCCAAACGGTAACAGTCGTCGACTGATAAAATTCTGCCTGCATTAAAATCTATTTCTTGGTAAAAAGTAGAATCTTCTTGGATTAACGAAACGATTTCAGAGTAAAAATCAGATTCTTCGGCTTTGTTGTAGAGTCCCATTAAAATTGTACCGATCGAGACGTCTATTCCCTTTATTAAAAGTGCATCATTCTCAAAATAAAACTTGTTTAACTTGGAGACAACATTAGAAGAAATAAAGCGTCTAAGTTCAATTTGTAGGTTTGGGGTCATACTCATAACTTAAAAAATGATTATTTATACTGATTTAAAATAATCGACAAAATGAGGCTTTTTATCGTTTATCGTGATAAAAATATAAAATATTTTAACATTTCCAAAAATTAAGTTAAAAATTTACCCTCTTAATAACCCGCCGTTAACACTAAAAACGTCTTAACACTAGTAAACTCAACCATTTCGTACTCAAACACAAAACAAAAAAAGTTAAGAAAAGTTTGATATTTATTTTTACAGACAACGCTAAAAAGCTGAAAATGTTATAGAATTAAAAAAAAATGTTTCGATATTCCCATGCGACATTCAAAAATATACCCAAATAAACCACTGTAAAGAGAAAGTTAACAAAACTCGAAGCGAGAAATCCTAATAGCGATCCAGTGGCCGCTTTTAACGCTCGTTTGTGATCTTGGGAGTCGTAAATTAATTCTCCTATGAAAGCCCCTAAAAACGGACCGATTATCACTCCAAACGGGATAGGTGCAAAGATTCCGACAATCAATCCAATGTTGGTTCCCCAGACTCCATAAGAACTTCCGCCAAATTTTTTAGTCCCTCTAGACGGAATAACGTAATCTAATATAGTAATGATGACCATGAGGACAAAAGTGATTCCGAGAACCCAGTAATTGTTTTCTACGGTTTTGGTTAAATACAGCAAAAGCAATCCGACCCAAGAACTGGACAAACCTGGAAGAACAGGAATAAAACTTCCAAAAATGCCAACAATCATACATATAAAACCAAGAATGAGCAGTAATAAATCCATATTTTTTTGATAAATTTGTTCTTACAAATTACTATTTTTATTCTTTGCTATACAAATCCCCAAAAATGTATTCTCGCAAAGTTTAAGATTCAAAAGTAATCGAAAGATTCTAAAAAAAGTAAATCGTATTTTTGTTCATTCATTCAACATCCAAATCTTGAGGCAGTTTTTTCTTCTTTTTATATGCGTAACTTTTCATTCTTGTCAATATTTTGAGAAGCAGGTTCCGTCTGAAAAAGAGTTACTTCAGAAAGAATTAAAATCAATCAATTGGAAAGAAGTTGACGAATATCCTTCTGTTCCAGATTGCGATAAAATTGCCGATAAAAAACTTCGCCAGCAATGCTTTTTTGAAGTCATGTCTAACCTTATTCAAGAAAAACTTAACGTTGATACTTTGTCAATTTTATATCCAGAATTGGATACGATAGAAGTAAAAGTAACCGTTTTTCCAAACTCAACGATGAAATTTGAACCTGAGTTTCCTAAAGACACCGTAGTTTACGACACGATCAAAATCGACAGCATTCTGCACGCGCGTCTGATCGATTTCCCTAAAGTAAATCCAGCCATAAAGCGCGGTATTCCAGTAAAAACGCAATTTATTCTGCCGGTCATTATAAAAGCAAAAGAAAAAAAGTAGTTTTATCAGGAGCTGATTCCTGCTGTACGCTATATCTTTTGTGGTGAACCCCACCACAAAAGGATGCCGCTCCCATCAGGGCTAGGGCAATCATTTTCAGAAGAAGTTATTTTTTAAACTCACGGTCTTTCCATTCGTAAGAACCAAACAAACTGTACAAAGCCACAGTTGAGCTAAAAAACGGATATAACAAACTACTCAGCAAAAGGCTTTTAATTCTACTTTTTGTCAAAAATTGATTGGTTATTGAAAGCAAAACAAAATCAATTGCAAACTTCGAAAAAGCAAAAATCACAAAAATCGGATACGACCAAATTCCGAAAAGAAGCAAGAAAAATCCAATTACAAAACTAAAATTTCCGAAGAAAACAATTAAACCCAAAAATTTACCAAAAGTACTTTTATACGAACTAGTTTTAGCTGCCCAACGTACTCTTTGATGAAACAATGCTTTCCAGTTTTCTGTTGGTTTCGTAGTTACAATGGCACCATGAGCTTTTAAATAATGAACTTCTTTTGGGAATTTTTCAATTGCTTTTTGAAGTAAAAAAACATCATCTCCGCTGGCTATTTTGTCATTTCCTTCAAAACCGTTTAAGTTTTCAAACAATGATTTCGTATAAGCAAAATTAGCTCCGTTACACATAAAACCTTTGTTCAAGCCAAAGCTTCCAATCGTAGCGCCTTGCAAACTCGTTAAATCCAATTGCTGAAAATGATCTAAAAAAGAATTTCCGCAGTTATATGTTACAGCGCCCGCAAGCATCGAAACATTATTTTCCTGAATATAATTATCAAAAGTCAAAAGCCAGTTTTCTGGAACAATACAATCGGCATCTGTAGTAATAACCCAATCGGTTTTTACATGTTGCATTGCGGTTGTAATTGCATCTTTTTTGGGGGAATTTGAAACCCGAATATTGTCGATTTGGGAAACTTGAAACTTGAAACCTGAAACCTGAAACTTTTCATCTGAACTATCATCAACCAAAATAACGTGAAACAAATCTTTTGGATAATTTAAAGCAGAAAAACTCTCTAAAAGTATTGGCAGATTCTCTTTTTCGTTTCGAAACGGAACTATTATGGTAAAACTAGTTTTGGATTCTAAATCAGTTTTTTGGTATCTTTTTACTTTGAAAAAACCATAAATAAGCAAAGTAATACTAATGAGATAAATGGCTAATATGAAGAATAATCCGAAAATCATTCTGTGGTTTTAGTTTTAAAATTCAGCACAAAATAACTTCCTAAAACCACTGGAAGAACTACGTTTAAAAACCACATTAAAGTGCTGATGAAAATAACAATCCACTCGTTTACACCAAGAATTCCGAAGAAATAAATGGCTACACTTCCTTTTACAGCAAAATCTAAAAACTGAAATGTTGGCAACGAAGACGCCAAAAAGTAAACCGATGTTATTGCTGCCATTAATGTTAAATAAGGCAAATCGACATCAAAACCTAAAAACAAAAAATAGTATTGATGCGAAAAAACCAAGTAACGGCAGATTCCTAAAAAGATATTTTTTTGATGAACCTTTTTTGGAATTTCATTGATTTTATGAATCAGTTTTTCAATCGAATATCCTTTTATTTTTATCTTTTTAATCGAAAATAAAATAATCAAAATCAATACAAATCCGCCAAAGAGGATAAGGACTGTTTTGCTTGTAATCACATTAAATTGAGCGTTGAAATAAAGCAATCCGAAAATTCCAAAAATGATGGTTAAAATCATTTGGATTCCGTTGCAAATTAGGTTTAAGAAAACCACTCTTTTGGCTTCTGATTTTGGATAATATAATGCTTTTCCTGCGTACTCTCCTACTCCATTTGGCGTAAAAATTCCAGCAGTCAAAGCTGCCAAAACCTGTTTTGTAGCTTCATAAAGGGAGATTTTATAAATGACCTGCGCTAGATTCTGCCATTTCAAAATCTCAAAATAACGATTCAAAACACTCAAAAGCAAAATAAATCCAACTCCTAAAACCGATTGGTTTTTCTTAAACAAAACAATGAATTTGTTCCAATCTAGTTTGTCGTTATTTGCCAGCTGATTGTAAATAAAATAAAATGCGCCACCTACAATCAAAAGTTTGACTAGAAGAACAAGGAATTGCTTAGCTTTGTGTGGAATTGAAATCATGCCGCAAAAGTAATGCAAATGTGGCAATTTGAGAATTAGAAAATGCGCCAATTTTCTAATCATGAAACCTTAAACTTGAAACAAAAAACCTCTTGACACAAGAACGCATCATATTAGGTATTGACCCTGGAACGACAATTATGGGTTTCGGATTGATTAAAGTAATCAATAAAAAAATGGAATTTCTGCAATTGAATGAATTGCAACTTTCCAAATACGACAATCATTACCAAAAACTAAGAATTATTTTTGAAAGAACTATCGAATTAATCGAAACGCATTGTCCTGACGAAATTGCGATTGAAGCGCCTTTCTTTGGTAAAAACGTTCAGTCGATGTTGAAATTAGGACGCGCGCAAGGTGTAGCCATGGCAGCGGGACTTTCAAGAGGAATTCCGATTACGGAATACGAACCTAAAAAGATTAAAATGGCGATTACTGGAAACGGAAATGCCAGCAAAGAACAAGTTGCTAAAATGCTGCAACAGCTTTTAGGTTTAAAAGAATTACCAAAAAATCTCGATTCAACAGATGGTTTGGCAGCTGCAGTTTGCCATCATTTTAATTCAGGAAAAGTTATTGCAGGAAAAAGCTATTCTGGCTGGGATGCTTTTGTAAAACAGAATGAGGATCGAGTAAAAAAATAGTTCTCAGTCTCAGTCGCGGTTTGCAGTTTATCTGAAACCGAATACTGAGACTGAAAACCGAGACTAAAAACTAAAATGAGCGGAATCTACATTCACATACCTTTTTGCAAACAAGCTTGTCATTACTGCGACTTTCATTTTTCTACTTCAATGAAAAAGAAAGACGATATGGTTTTGGCTTTAGCTAAAGAAATTGGCATGCGCAAACCCTTCGACTCCGCTCAGGATGACAATATCATTGAAACGATATACTTTGGTGGAGGAACTCCTTCTGTTCTTAGTAATGAAGAGATTAACTTTCTGATTTCTGAAGTTTATAAGAATTACAAAGTCATCGAAAATCCTGAAATTACTTTGGAAGCAAATCCTGATGACTTGTCTGCTGAGAGAATTTTAGAATTATCTAAAAGTCCGATAAATCGTTTAAGCATTGGAATTCAGTCTTTTTATGAAGATGATTTGAAGATGATGAATCGTGCTCATAATTCGGCGGAAGCCAAAAAATGTCTGGAAGAAGCGACTAAATATTTCGACAACATTTCTTTGGATTTGATTTACGGAATTCCAGGATTAAGCGACGAAATGTGGAGACAAAATATTCAAACGGCTTTAGATTTCGGCATTCCGCATATTTCGAGTTATGCTTTGACCGTTGAACCGAAAACGGCTTTGAGCAAATTAATCCAAACTGGTAAAATTGCCGAACCTCAAGATGAAGTCGCTTCAAACCATTTTATGATTTTGGTTGAAATGCTTCAAAATAACGGCTTTATTCATTACGAATTATCGAATTTTGGAAAGGAGAATTATTTTTCTAAAAACAATTCGGCGTATTGGCTGGGTAAAAAATACATCGGAATCGGTCCTTCTGCGCATAGTTATGACGGCGAAAAAAGAGGTTGGAATATTGCTAATAATTCGCTTTATATCAAAGCAATTCAAAATAATGAACTTCCTATTGAAACTGAAATTTTAACGATTTCTGATCGTTATAATGAATATATTATGACGGGATTAAGAACGATTTGGGGCGTTTCCTTAGAAAGAATTGAAAAAGAATTTGGTTTGGAATATCTGAATTATCTTCAAAAACAAGCTCAAAAATTCTTAAATGATGATTTGCTTTCAATTGAAAACAACATCTTAAAACCAACTCCAAAAGGAAAATTTTTAACGGATGGAATTGCTAGTGATTTGTTTTATTTAAATTCGTAAAACAAATCTTAAAAGAATGAATTTAGAAACAGCCATTTTAGAAATAAAAAAATTTTGGAACACAAATGAAGAATTTTCATTTGGGAAATCAAAAAACCAAAATCATGTTGAAAGATTAGAAAATGAGTTTGGAGTTGCAATTCCAGATTCTTTGAAAGAATACATCACTAATTTTGCCTCATTAAACGATTTTTATTTCACAACAGTAGGGAATCCAATATGTATTTATGGTGTTGATAATCTAAAATTTAAACAAGATGGCTATAATTTCAACCCAGTAAAAAACACAAAAATTGATGATTGGAATGAAAGCTTTTTTATTCTTGCTGATGAAGGCGCAGATCCAGTTATAATAGATTTAAATCATCCTGAGAACGGAATACAAAAACTAATGCATGGGGCTGGCAGCTGGGATTATGGCGAAACAATAGCTGACTCTATTGGTCAATTTCTTCTTTGCAGTGCCGCAATTCACCATGCTCTAACGAACTTTGAAGAGGAATCTATAATAGATGACGAAAATGGTTTTAATCTTGCTGAAAATGCTGCAAAGTGGTATTTTAAAAACATGAAAAATTGGGCAGGAAATTATTATTCTGAATGGTGCTCAATTTTCGATAATCATTAAAAAGTATTCAAATATGTTTTCCACAATAAAACACAATGGTGAAATTTTCGAAATAGACTTATCAAAACCCATTGATATCTCGATTCCTTTAACTAATACCGACGAAAACCCAATTGCTTGGTATATCGAAAAACCTTCTATTGAACCTGTAGTTTTTGGCGACTGGATTGGGAAGGTTTCTGAAGGAAAATCATCTACAAATTTTAATAATATTTTCTTCAATCCGCATGGGCATGGAACGCACACGGAATGTTTGGGACATATAACGAATGATTTTTATAGTATTAATCAATCGTTGAAACAGTTTTTCTTTACTGCAAAATTGATTACGGTTGAACCTGAAAAAATTGGAGATGATTTTGTGATTACGAAAGAGCAAATTGAAAATGCGTTGAGCACTTCGACTTCGCTCAGTGTGACAAACGAAGCTTTGATAATCAGAACAATTCCAAATGAGCTGGATAAAAAATCAAGAAAATATTCGAATACAAATCCACCATATTTAAGTGAAGAAGCTGCGATTTTCATCCGCGAAAGCGAAATTCAACATTTATTGATTGATTTGCCAAGTGTGGATAAAGAACATGATGAAGGAAAATTATTGGCTCACAAGGCGTTTTGGAATGTAAAAGACACTTTAAACTTAAATTCAGACGCGAGATTAAATGCCACAATTACAGAAATGATTTATGTTGCAGACGAAATTGAAGATGGAAATTATATTCTAAATCTTCAAATTGCTTCGTTTGAAAATGACGCAAGTCCATCGAAACCAATTTTATACAAGATTTAAAAAGTTAGCCACGAATTACACTAATTTTCGCGAATTTCTTTTTTTTATTTTGCCACTCCCGATAGCTATCGGGATCAAATGATTCTCACAGATTAAATCATTTTTGATCCTTTAATCTGTGGCAAAAAATAATTAGTGTAAATTCGTGCAATTCGTGGCAAAAAAACAACAACCTATGATTACCGTTTCTACTGATAAAACAAAACTTGACATTCCGTTTATACAGCATTTTTTAAAAGACATTTATTGGGCGGCGGGACGAACAATTGACGAAGTTCAGCGTACGATTGATGCTTCTGTTTGTTTTGGAATTTATCTAGATGATAAACAAGTTGGTTTTGCGCGTGTGATAACTGATTATGTTGTTTTCGCTTATTTAATGGACGTTTTCATTACAGAAGAACATCGCGGAAAGGGTTATTCTTCCATTTTAATAGAAACGATGATGAACGAGCCGCAATTGCAAGAAGTCAAAATCTGGCGATTGGCAACTACTGACGCGCACTTTTTATACGAGAAATTCGGATTTACAAAACTAAATCATCCTGAAAAGATGATGGAAAAAATAGTCAAATGAAAACAGTTTTAAAACTTGAAGAAGCCGCTTTATTTATTCTTGGCATCTTTTTATTCAATCACTTAAACTTTGAATGGTGGTGGTTTTTAGCTTTAATCTTAGTTCCCGATTTATCGATGATTGGTTATGTTTTCGGAAACAAAGTTGGAGCGCTTCTTTATAACATCTTTCACCACAAAGGAATTGCGCTTTTAATTTATGGCATTGGCTGTTATTTAAGTATCGAAATTGTGCAATTAGCCGGAATTATTTTATTTTCACATTCTGCAATGGATCGTATTTTTGGCTATGGTTTGAAATATGAAAAAGGTTTTAAATACACACATTTAGGTGAAATTGGTAAATAAACAATTATGAATTTAGAAACGTTTTACGAATATTGTCTTTCTAAAAAAGGAGTTAGCGAACATTTTCCTTTTGATGAAGATACTTTGGTTTTTAAAGTGGGCGGAAAAATGTTTGCTTTGTCTTCTCTTTCTCAATGGGAAAAGAATGAACAATCGACAAACTTGAAATGTGATCCTGATCGCGCACAGGAACTCCGAGCGGAATATGACGAAATACAACCAGGTTTTCATATGAGTAAAGTGCATTGGAATACTATTTCTTTAAACGGAAATTTACCTGATAAATTCGTAAAAGAACTTATAGATCATTCGTACGAATTAGTCTTTAAAAGTTTGACAAAGAAAATTCAAAATGAAATTGTTGAATTAGAAAATTAGGCATTACATTTGCAACGTAAGAAAAAAAAACTCAGCTCCTTAGTAGCTTAGCAACTTAGAACCTTTTAAAAAAATGAAAGAACAATTTAAAAAATTTCTGAACGAAGAACAAGATCCTAAAGCGATCGAAAAAATAACTTCGAAACTTAATGATTTATTGATGAAAGGTGAAGAAGTTGGCTACATCGCCGTACAAAAAAAACCTGCAATCACTGTTTTTCCGGATAGTATAATCTTAACCAATAAACGTATCATTATTTGCACGCCTAAAAACTTAGGTCTTTCAATGAATTTTACAGATTATACTTGGGATGATATTACAGGTGCATTTGTAAAAGAAAACATTTTAGGTTCTGAATTTTCATTTAGCACTGATACAGACCTGATTCTTTCTATAGATTATATTCCGAAAATTCAGGCTAGAAAAATGTATACTTATGCTAAAGAGCAATTAGATTTATTGAAAAATCCGGTTCAGACTGCAGTTCCAGTTCAAGAAATTGTGGAAGAAGCTGAACCAGAAATTGAAGATGAAATCGAAGAAGTAGAAGCTGAAGAAGTTACAAGCTTTGCTGAAATTTTACCAGCTGCTCCTGCTGTTACAGAAACTTTTGAACCGCTTCCAACTCAACCTGTTCAACCAACTCAACCTGCTGGAGAACGTAGATTGAGCGATTTATCTAAAGAAGAACTTTTCGATAAATTACAGAATTATAAAAAACTTCTTGATAATGGTTTAATCATGCAAGGAGAATATGACGCTTATAAGAAAGAAATTTTGAGCTATATGTAATTTTAAAGTCCAAAGCTCTGAGTACAAAGTGCAGAGTTTATTGACTTTGTTTAATATAAAAAAGCCAGAAATAGAGATTCTATTTCTGGCTTTTTTATATTAAACTTTGTACTTAACAACTTTGAACTTATAAAGTCGCTTTCTGTTTCTCTACAAATTTATGCGATTGTAATTCCAGCAATTCTTTTGCATTTTTTTTCTGTAATTCGAATAAACCTCTGTCTCCGGCAATATCGGCGTAAACTCTATCGTGCATTTCGGCACTAGTTTTTACAAGTAGCTCACGTTTGTATTTATTTTGAGTCAGCGTTGCTTTCATCGCCGTTTCGGCTTCTTCTTGTTTGAAATCGAATTCTCCTTTTGGCGCTAATAATTTGGCAATAATTGGAGAGGTTTCAATTGCTAAAAACAACAGCATTATAAAAAATGATGGCAACCAAGGCAATTTGTTCAATGCATTGATACGTGCCATTAATCCGTCAAAACCTTCGATGATGGGTTGTGTCTGCGAAACTTTTTTGTCTAAATCGGCTTGCAATTGTTTTCCAGCTTTTTCTTTCTCGGCGATCTTAGCTTCATTTGTTGTCTTTAAAGTTGCAAACTCTTTAAGCGCTGCATCGTGTTTTTCGCGTTTTTCTTTGTAAACTGGACCTTTTCCTAATTTCTTAGTTCCGGTAGTTCCTTCGGCTTCAGTAATATAAACAGAATACAAATCGTTTACTTCTTTCTCTTTCTTTGCGATGTCAGCTTTTAGCGCCGCAATTTCAGCTTTATTTTTATCTAAATCCGATTTGAAGTAATTTCCAACTTGCTTTTTATTAGCCAATTCCATTTCGTTTTTCTCTTTCAATAAAACGGTATTGATTTCTTTTTCAAAGATTTTAATCTCTAAAGGTTTTGAAATTACAATTGCAATAATAACCGCCAATGCGATACGTGGAGTTGCTTGAAGAAATTCGTCCATAAAACGATCTCTTTTTTTAATGGTCGAAACGATAAATCGGTCCAGATTAAAAATCAGTAAACTCCATACAAATCCAAAAATCAAAGCGGGATAAATAGAATCGAAAACTGTAAAAAGCGCATAAGCACTAGCCAAAAAGGCCATAACTGCTGTAAAGAATACAGTGGCTCCAATACCAACATATTTGGTTTGTTCGCCCTCTGAGCAGTCTTTCAGGATGTCTCGGTCGACTCCTGAACATAGGATAAAAAATTGTTTTAACATGATTGATGATTTTTGATTGTGATTGATACGGCAAATTTAACGCCAAATTTTTAATTAAAGTCAAAATATTATTTTCTTTTTGATTGTGAATCAATTATTTGCCTTCTAAGTGTTATTTAAACATTAATAGATTTTGAATTTTGCTGGACAATCATAACGTTATGTTAATTTTTTTTCAAGGCTCTAGTAATATAAGGGCTTTAGTTTCGCAACCGAAATCAAACTAAACACACACAATGAAAAAATTTTATCTATTAACAGCATTCTTTTTATTCGCCTTTACAGGTTTTGCTCAGAAGGCTATTATCTCTGGAAAGATATTAGATGCCGATGACAAACTGCCTCTTCCTGGAGCTATGGTTCAAATTGTAGGTGAGAAAAAATACACCGTTTCTGATTATAACGGTCGTTTCGAATTATTGAATATTAACGAAGGAACTTACAAAGTCGAAGTAAAATATATTGGATATACTACTTTAACTCAAGAAATAAAAGTAGAGCAAGGAAGAAACAACGTAATTGACTTCGCTCTTAAAGCTTCTGAAAATGAATTGAAAGAAGTTGTTGTTGGAGACATCTTAAAAGGTCAGGCAAAAGCGCTGAATCAACAAAAGAACAACAAAAACATTGGAAACGTAATTTCTTCAGATCAAATGGGTCGTTTTCCTGATGCTAACGTTGGAGACGCTTTAAAACGTGTTCCAGGTATCACAATGCAAAATGACCAAGGTGAAGCTCGTAACATTATTATTAGAGGTTTAGCTCCATCTTTGAACTCAGTTACTTTAAATGGTGACAGAATTCCATCTGCTGAAGGAGACAACAGAAACGTACAAATGGACTTAATTCCATCTGATATGATTTCTACAATCGAAGTAAACAAAACACTTACGCCAGACATGGATGCTGATGCGATTGGAGGTTCTGTAAACTTAATTACAAGAGCAACTCCAAACGGAGAAAGAATTTCTGCAACTCTTGCAGGAGGTTATTTGCCAATTCGTGACCACGCTTCTTACACTGCTGGTTTCGTTTACGGTAATCGTTTTATTGACAACAAATTAGGAGTTGTAGTGAGTGGATCTTACAACAATGTTGATTATGGTTCTGATAACATCGAAAACGAATGGGTAAGAGATGAATTTGGAAATGATTATTTACAAGCGGCTGAAATCAGAAAGTATGATGTACAACGTATTCGTCGTAGTGGATCTGTTGCTTTAGATTATAAATTCAACGAAAACAATACTATTTTCGCTAACGCTATCTACAACTGGAGAGATGATAGAGAAAATCGTTTCAGAACTACTTATGATGATATCGAAGCTATTTACGATGGTGAAACTATCACAGGATTTGAAGGTCGTGTAAAACGTCAGACAAAAGGTGGTTTAGATAACAGCAGAAACAAAAACAGAAGATTAGAAGATCAAAGAGTTCAAAACTATTCTCTTCGTGGAGAACACTTAATCAACTCTTCTTTAGATTTAGACTGGTCTGCAAACTATGCGAAAGCTAGAGAATACCGTCCAGGTGAGCGTTACATCGAATACCGTCAAAAAGGTTTAGAGATGTTCCAAGATTTATCTGATCCAAGATTCCCATTATTAACAACTGCTGGAGAATCTACAGACGAATTTAAATTTGATTCTGTTACTGAAAACACAGACGAAACTAGCGAAAGTGAATTTGGTGCAAAAGTAAACATCCGTTTCCCATTCTCTGTAATTGCAGGTGAAAAAGGAAGATTGAGAACTGGTCTTAGACTTCGTTTGAAAGAAAAAGAAAGAAACAATATGTTCTATTCTTATACTCCAATCAATGATGATATGGAATTATTATCACAAGTTCCAACATCTTATTTTGATGGAAAAGATTTTAATCCAGGAAGTAAATATGTGCCAGGAACTTTTGCTTCTGCAGCTTATTTAGGAGGTTTGGATTTAAACAATTCTACTTTATTTGAAAAAGAAACAGATCCAGCTGAATATTTAGCTGTTAACTACAACGCTAAAGAAAGAATTTCTGCAGCTTATGTAAGATGGGATCAAGATTTTAATGACAAACTTTCGATGGTAATGGGGGTTCGTGTTGAGAATACTCATATTGATTATACAGGAAACCGTGTATTGGATGAAGAAGAATTAGAAAGCAAAATCAACAATACAAACTCATACACAAATGCATTGCCAAGTATTTCATTCCAATACAACGCAACAAAAGATTTAGTTTTAAGAGCTGCTGCTACAACAGCTTTGGCTAGACCAAACTACTATGCACTTGCGCCTTATGTAAACAATATTGCTGCTGATAAAGAAATTACAGCTGGAAATCCAGGTCTTAAAGCGACATACGCATACAACTATGATTTCATGGCAGAAAACTATTTCAAATCTGTTGGTTTGATCTCTGGAGGTGTTTTCTACAAAAGATTAAATGATTTCATTTACAACTACAGCGATAATCAATATACTGATGCGAAATTTGCTGCAGATTTCCCAAATCAAGTAAACCCAATTCCAGCAGGAGAAAACTGGTCTTTCTTACAGTCAAGAAACGGAGACAATGTTGATGTTTATGGATTTGAAGTTGCTTTACAACGTCAGTTAGATTTCTTACCTGGTAAATTCTTAAAAGGTTTTGCTGTATACTTAAACTATACTTACACGAAATCTAAAGCAAAAGGTATTGCTGATGAGGATGGAAACGAAAGAAACAACATTAGCCTTCCTGGTACTGCACCACACATGTTTAATGGATCTTTATCTTGGGAAAACAAACGTTTCTCTGCAAGAGTCTCTACAAACTTTACATCTGATTACTTAGATGAATTAGGTTCTGAGTCTTACAAAGATAGTTTCTACGACAAACAATTTTTCTTAGATGCGAATGCTGCTTACAAAATCACTCCAAAATTGCGTTTGTTTGCTGAAGCTAATAACATAACAAACCAACCGTTACGTTACTACCAAGGAATTGAAGCTCACACAAAACAAGCTGAATATTACCAAGCTCGTTACAATTTCGGATTGAAATTAGACTTGTAATCTGCACTTTTTTAAAATTCTTAAATTAGACAGAGTTTAACGCTCTGTCTAATTGCATTAAAATATATAATATAATGAAAAATAAATCTTTAGTTGCTCTTTTACTTTTAGCTGTTTCATTTACAGCTTGTAAAGACGACAAATTAGCTCCAGTTCAGCCAAATGCAGTAAAACCAACAGCAGTTACAGAAGCTTTGCCTCACGATACAGACGATCCTTCAATCTGGATCAATCCAACAGATGCTTCAAAAAGTATAATTGTTGGAACAGATAAAGACACAGACGGTGGTTTGTATGCTTTTGATTTGAATGGAAAAATCCTTAAAAAATCAATTACTTTAAAACGTCCAAACAATGTTGATATCGCTTACGGATTGATTATTGACGGAAAAAAAGTAGACGTTGCCGTTACAACAGAGCGTGAAGAAAACAGAATCAGAATCTTCAGTTTACCTGATTTAGAACCAATCGACAATGGCGGAATTCCTGTTTTTGAAGGAGAAGCACAACGCGATCCAATGGGAGTTTCTTTATACACTCGTCCAACTGACGGAAAGATCTTCGCTATTGTTGGAAGAAAAACTGGTCCATCTGGAACTTATTTATGGCAATATGAACTTTCTGGAAACGGAAAATTTGCTGCTGCAAAAGTAGTTCGCAAATTCGGAACTTACAGCGGTAAAAAAGAAATCGAAGCTATTGCAGTTGATAACGAGTTAGGTTTTGTATACTATTGCGATGAGCAGGCTGGAATTAGAAAATACAAAGCAGATCCAGCTTTAAATGATAATAAAGAATTGGCTTTCTTTGGTCAAAAAGATTTCAAAGCAGATCACGAAGGAATTGCTATTTACAAAAAAACAGATTCTACAGGATATCTTTTAGTATCAAATCAGCAAGCAAATACTTTTATGGTTTACCCAAGAGAAGGCGCAAAAGAAAACCCAAACAATCATCCTTTGTTAGCAGAAGTTCCAACTTCTACAGTTGAATGTGACGGTGCAGATGCAACTAGCGTTAATCTTGGCGGAAAATACAAAAACGGACTTTTCGTAGCGATGAGCAACGGAATGACTTTCCACTATTATGCTTGGGATTTAATCCAAAAACGTATAGACGAAGCTAAAAAATAAAGTTTCAAGGTTTTCAGTCGCGGTTCCGTGTTCAGTGTCTATTTTTTTTTACTGCGATTGGAAACCAAACAAAAAAAGCTGTTCAGAAATGAACAGCTTTTTTATTTGAATTAATTCATTCCTTTTATTCTGTAATCGGCGCACCTGCTAAGATTTCAGCATTGGCAAATTCTTCAAATTTCGCAAAATTAGCTTTGAATTTCCCAGCTAATTCTAACGCTTTTTTATCGTATAACTCTTTGTCTTCCCAAGTATTTCTAGGGTTTAGAATTTCACTTGGAACATTTGGACAAGATTGAGGTTTTGCAATTCCAAATACTTTGTGATCAACATATTCTACATTATCAAGTTCTCCTTTTAATGCAGCAGTAATCATAGCACGAGTATATTTCAGTTTCATACGGCTACCAATTCCGTAAGGTCCACCAGTCCACCCTGTGTTGATTAACCAAACTTTCACTCCAGCATCTTTCATTTTTTTGCTTAACATTTCTGCATAGCGCGTTGGATGTAAAGGCATAAATGGAGCTCCAAAACAAGCAGAGAAATTAGGCTGAGGCTCTGTTACACCAGCTTCTGTTCCAGCAACTTTTGCTGTATATCCAGAAATAAAGTGGTAAGCTGCCTGACCTGGAGTCAATCTTGAGATTGGAGGCAAGATTCCGAAAGAATCGGCCGTTAAGAAAAATATATTTTTAGGATTATGTCCAACCAAACCTGGCTGTACATTATCAATATGTGTAATAGGGTAACTTACACGAGTATTTTGAGTGATAGAAACATCATCATAATCAACCTCATTTGTTCCAGCTTTAAAAACCACATTTTCTAAAAGCGCTCCTTTTTTAATTGCTCTAAAAATGTCTGGTTCATTTTCTTCTGTTAAGTTGATTACTTTAGCGTAGCAACCTCCTTCAAAGTTGAAAACTGTATTTTCGTTTGTCCATCCGTGCTCATCGTCTCCGATTAATTTACGCTCTGGATCTGCAGATAAAGTTGTTTTTCCTGTTCCAGATAAACCGAAGAAAATAGCCGTATCTCCTGCTTCGCCAACATTGGCGCTACAGTGCATTGGAAGTGTATTTTTGAAAACTGGAAGAATAAAGTTTAAAGCAGAAAAAATTCCTTTTTTCATTTCTCCTGTATAACCTGTTCCACCAATTAAAGCGATTTTTTTAGTAAAATCTAAAATAGCAAAATTAGATTGTCTTGTTCCGTCAACAGCAGGATCTGCCATAAAACTTGGAGCACAAACTACTGTCCATTCTGGCGTAAAATTAGCCAATTCTGAAGCTTCTGGACGTAAGAACATATTATAGCAGAACAAATTTGACCAAGCTGTTTCTGTTACAACTCTTACATTCAATCTATAATTTGCATCAGAACACACATAAGAATCACGAACAAATACTTCTTTGTTTGATAAAAATGCTGTTACCTTATTATAAAGCTTTTCAAAAGCTTGAGGCTCAAACGGGATATTTACATTTCCCCACCAAACTTGATCTTTAGTAATATCATCTTTTACGATAAAACGATCTTGTGGAGAACGACCTGTAAATTCACCAGTATTAATTGCTAACGCTCCAGTAGAATTCTCAACACCTTGTCCTGACTGCAAAGTAATCGCATGTAATTCATCTGCAGATAGTTGATAACGAACTTTTGCATTTTCAATTCCTAATTCTTTTAGCGAAATCGATTGCGCGAAAACTGTATTAGTGTCCATAAATTTTTAAGTTGTGTGTGATTTTTTGTTTAAAGCAAAATTACAGATTAATTTTTGTTTCTTTTAAAATACTTAAATTTCACTCTGATTTATATCAAAAAAGTGAAATTTCACTTTAAAAATTACAAAAAGAAAAAAATAATCGCTTCTAATTTGTTTAATTACAACTTAATGTGCGATTTTGTTATATTATTTTTGTTTAACAATATAAAATACAAAAAAGTCACACAAATAAGTCTATATGTTATTTATGTGACAAAATTAAAGATTAATTCTTAGACAGAATTTTTTTTTCGGGATTTTATGATTTTCTCTTCAAAATCGTAAAGAATAATAGCGTCCAAGCAATAATTAATAGAAAACCACCCACTGGAGTTGCGAATACGATAATTTTCGATTCAAACAAAGTGTAGTCTTTTGTTGCCATTAAATAGATTGAACCACTAAAAAGAACAACACCTGCAACAACTAAATTATAGATCGTTTTTAGCGTTTTTTCTGCAATGTCTTTTTGTGTAGATAAAAATAGAAGAAAAAGAGCGTGATACATTTGGTAACGAACACCAACTTCAAAACTGTTTAATTGATCAACTGAAAGATATTTTTTTAATAAATGAGCTCCAAAAGCGCCCAAAATAATAGCTAACATACCAATAAAAGCTCCCGTTAGAACGAATCTTCTTTTCATAATTATTTCTTTTGAAATTTGATACAAAAATACTCCAAACGAACCGAAAAACCGCCTTACTTTCTCGATTATTTAGAACTAAATCAAATTATTTTTTGCAGCATTTCAAAAAATAAATTCAATTTAATTTAATTTCAATTGTTATATTTATAACATTTAAATATATTTGTGTTAAATATTTGAGACATGAGAAACGTTTTAATAATTGGAGCAGGAAGATCTGCATCGTCTTTGATTCGATATTTATTATCAAAATCTAATGAAGAGCAACTACATTTAACGGTAGCCGACCTTTCATTGCAACTTGCGAAAGCAAAGACACAGGATCATCCAAATGCAACTCCGCTTGCCTTAGATATTTTTAATGCCGATGAAAGAAGAAAAGCTATTGCAAATGCTTCGATAGTAATTTCAATGCTTCCTGCGCATCTGCATATCGAAATCGCTAAAGATTGTCTGGAATTCAAAAAGAATCTTGTTACTGCATCCTATATCAGTGATGCAATGCAGGCATTAAACGATGAAGCCATCAAAAACAATCTGATTTTCATGAACGAAATTGGTCTCGATCCTGGAATCGATCACATGAGTGCCATGAAAGTTATTGATGAAATTAGATCTAAAGGCGGAAAAATGCTTTTGTTTGAATCTTTCTGCGGTGGACTTGTAGCTCCAGAATCTGACAACAATTTGTGGAATTACAAATTTACTTGGGCGCCAAGAAACGTAGTTTTGGCTGGACAAGGCGGCGCTGCCAAATTTATTCAAGAAGGCACTTATAAATACATTCCGTATAGCGCGTTGTTTAGAAGAACCGAATTTCTAGAAGTTGAGGGCTACGGGAAATTTGAAGCTTATTCTAATCGCGATTCGCTTAAATATCGTTCGGTTTATGGTTTAGACGATGTTTTGACATTATATAGAGGAACAATTAGAAGGGTTGGTTTTTCGAGAGCCTGGAACATGTTTGTTCAGCTCGGAATGACTGATGATAGTTATATTTTAGAGGGGTCAGAAAATATGAGTTATCGTCAGTTCATCAACTCTTTCCTTCCTTATCATCCAACAGATTCTGTAGAAATTAAAACTCGATTGATCTTAAAAATCGATCAGGATGATATTATGTGGGATAAGCTTTTGGAACTGGATTTATTTAACCCAAACAAAAAAGTAAATCTTCCAAATGCAACTCCAGCGCAGATTTTAGAAAAGATATTATCTGAAGGTTGGGCTTTAGAACCAGACGACAAAGACATGATTGTCATGTATCATAAATTTGGTTATGAATTGAATGGCGAGAAAAAGCAAATCGATTCTAAAATGGTTTGCATTGGCGATGACCAAACTTATACGGCAATGGCAAAAACAGTCGGACTTCCGGTTGCGATTGCGACATTATTGATTTTAAACGGAAAAATTACAACTCCAGGCGTACAGCTTCCTATTAAAAAGGAAGTTTACGAACCTATTTTGAAAGAGTTAGAAGAATACGGGGTTATTTTTAACGAACAAAAAGTACCTTATTTTGGATACAATCCAGACTTATTCTAGTCTGGATCTGCATGTTTATTTTTAGAATTTTTTTTTAATTAGTTTTAATTTTATCCGCTTCCTCCATCAGAAGCGGATTTTTTTTCTTTTAAGATTCAAAAACACAACAGACACTTAACTCCAATTTGAAAAGTTGCATTTCTTATTTTGTAATATTTTCTAGTTTTTCTGTTTCTGGAAGTTCTTTTTTGTACTCTTCCAAATTCCATTCAATATTCATTTTTGCTGCGTATTCGGCCATAGTTCCAAGTCCCACCTCTGCACGTCTTTTATCTACATTGTCTGGATCTATCATCGGCGATATGTACATTTTATTTGTTTTTTTGTTCTTTGCCGCCTGGCTGCCGTAAATTTGCCTTCTTCCCTCTCTCAAAGCCACTCTATCTTCCAAGTACGCCAAATTTGCTCCATTAGCATTCCCATTTTTAACCGCCTCTCTCATCATTGGCAAATATTTTTGCTGGTATTCTAAATCGGCATGCTGAATAACCAAAAACAACGTCTTATTTCCCTGTTCACCAACCACATTTTTCCCAAGCCATCCTCTTTCATCCAGTATTTTCATCACCTTAATTAGGTTAATACTGTCTTTTCGATTCATAATTTTACCAATGCTGTCTATTTTCTTTTTATCTGGATTTGGCTTTTTATAAACATTCATAAATTCTCCACGAATTTCTTGATCTTCAGTATAAATCAACGCCAGTTCTTTTTCTAGTATTTTATCGTAATTTACTCCGATAATCTCCAATTTCTTTTGCAGTTTATCAATCATTTTTTTCCATTCTTTTTCTGAATGAAGACGTTTTAAATCACGATCAATTTGAATATGTGTAATGTTTTCATATCCTTTATCAATAGACAAATTCAACCATTTAAATGCTTTTTTATTTTCTTCGGCCATAGACGCAGAGCAACCTGCATTGTAGAAATCTACAAACGATTTTTGCTCTATTTTAAAGGCCTTGCTATAATAAGCAACAGACAATTTATAGTTTTTTCCCGAATAAGAAGAATCTGCTTTTCGAACCCAATCTTTATAAGTTTGAGCATTTAAAAAACTGAAATTCAGCATAAGTAAAACAAAAACAATCGTTTTTTTCATAAAGTAAGTTAGCTGTTTTTTAATATCAATATTCAATTAATCAGGTTCTTGAATAGAAAGCGGAAGGTTAAATTTTGCCGCTACCACTTGCCCGTTTAGTTTGCCTGGTATCCAATTTTGAGACAATCTTAATATTCTCAGAGCCTCTTCTCCTGTACCATAACCTAAATCTTTAACAATTGCCATATCGGTTAAAGAACCATCTTTTTGCACAATAAAAGTAACGCGTATAGTTCCTTTTAACAAAACTCCTTTTGGTGTTGCCGGCACTTTATAAAAATGACCCGCAAACTTATAAAACTCTTCCATGCCACCTGGATAAGTTGGTTTTTCGGTCAAATCTGCGGTCTGATAAAAGCTTTCTTGAACTTTAACTTCCTTAATTGCTGCAGGTTTTGACATCATGATTTCTTCAAATTCTGGCCCGCCTTTTTTCAGTTTTTCGATAACTTCTTGTTTGGTTAATCTTCTGTGCTCGAAAAAAACATTTTGAAGCGCTCTTTTTTCTTCTAAAGTAAGTGTAGCAAATTTCTTTTCACCAATAAGAGTTCCTGTATCATCTTTAATTTTAAAAGTAGTATTGGCATAATAAGTTTCTATATCATTTCGCATTTTCTGCATTTGCTCTGGAGTAGCTTTTGGCCTTGATTCCTGACCTGTAATTGTGATATTAAAAAACAAAACAAAAGCAAAACACAAAACTATTTTTGCCTTGAAAACCGAATCTACTTTTGGGAACATAGCATTTTTTTTAGTTATTTTCTGATAAAAATACTAATTTAATTGAAATGCAGATTCTAAAATGTTGGAAATAAAAAACTTCGCATGTATGCTTAAAAAATTAACCGCAAAGAACGCAAGGATTTTTTCTAAGGACGCACTTTAAACGCAAAGTTCGCAAAGCTTTATCTAGAAAACTTTGCGAACTTTTATATAATCTTACTTAAAGAATCTTAGCGAACTTTGCGTAAATCTTAGCGCTCTTTGCGGTTAAAAAACTACTTTGAAAGCTCCACAAAATACTTGTAAAATAACGGAATAGTCTCAATACCTTTCAAGTAATTAAAGATTCCGAAGTGCTCGTTTGGAGAGTGAATTGCATCGCTGTCTAATCCGAAGCCCATAAGGATGGTTTTGCTTTTTAATTCTTTTTCGAATAAAGCCACAATCGGAATACTTCCTCCTGAACGAACAGGAATTGCGGGAACTCCAAAAGTTTCAGTATATGCTTTGTTAGCAGCCTGATATCCGATGCTGTCAATTGGCGTTACATAACCTTGACCACCGTGGTGAGGCGTTACTTTTACCGTAACTCCAGCCGGAGCAATACTTGTAAAATATTTTGTGAAAAGCTCTGTAATCTCTTCCCAATCTTGATTTGGAACCAAACGCATCGAGATTTTAGCGAAAGCTTTACTCGCAATAACCGTTTTAGCGCCTTCTCCTGTGTAACCTCCCCAGATTCCGTTTACGTCTAATGTCGGACGGATTGAGTTTCTTTCGTTTGTTACGTAACCTTTTTCACCGTAAACATCTTCAATGTTTAAAGCGTTTTTATATTTTTCTAAGCTAAAAGGCGCTTTTGCCATTTCAGCTCTTTCTTCTGCAGATAATTCCTGAACTTTATCGTAGAATCCTGGAATTGTAATATGATTGTTTTCGTCATGAAGAGAAGCAATCATTTTTGCCAAAATATTAATTGGGTTTGCCACAGCTCCTCCGTATAAACCAGAATGCAAATCGCGGTTCGGACCAGTAACTTCAACTTCAACATAACTCAAACCTCTTAAACCAGTCGTAATAGACGGTTGTTGGTTCGAAATCATTCCTGTATCTGAAATAAGAATAACATCATTTTTCAGTTTTTCTTGATTACGCTCTACGAACCAAGCTAAACTTGCAGAACCTACTTCTTCTTCTCCTTCGATCATGAATTTTACGTTACAAGGCAACGTATTGCTTTGAACCATTAATTCAAGTGCTTTTACGTGCATGTACATCTGACCTTTGTCGTCACATGCTCCACGTGCAAAAATTGCTCCTTCTGGGTGAATATCTGTAGTTTTAATAACAGGTTCAAATGGTGGTGAAGTCCATAATTCTAACGGATCTGGCGGTTGTACATCGTAGTGTCCGTAAACTAAAACCGTTGGAAGATTTGGGTCTATTATTTTCTCTCCGTAAATAATTGGGTAACCTGGAGTGTCGCAAGTTTCGACATAATCGCACCCTGCTTTTGATAAACTTTCTTTTACAGCCTCTGCTGTGTCAATAACATCTTGAGAATATGCAGTGTCGGCAGAAACCGACGGAATCTTTAATAATTCGATCAATTCGTTGATAAACCGATCTTTATGTTGTTGAACGTAGGACTTAATATTTTCCATTTAAATAATTTTTATAGAAACCCAAAAGTACAAAAAAGAGAATTAAAAAAAATTTTCAAAAAATGCTTTGATAATTCAAAAGTATGCCTATCTTTGCACCCACAATTACCGCGGATATGGTGAAATTGGTAGACATGCCAGACTTAGGATCTGGTGCCGCAAGGCGTGTAGGTTCGAGTCCTATTATCCGCACCAAAAAAAGCTTCTGAATATTTTTTTTCAGAAGCTTTTTTGTTTTTACTGCATTTTGTTTTTTGCTTTTAAATGGCGTTTCAAAACAACTTTTATATGTTTTCTAAAACCTGAATTTTACATTTGTAAACATCATTTTAAATCAATAATTTTACTTAACTTTCTGTAAATCTGAAATTAATGATTTATAGAACACCAAAACCAATCTCTAACAGACGACACAACCAATTGAAATGTCGCCAAAAAACAGATAAATTATGTCAAGAATTTTAATGGCAATGGGGTTAACGCTCGCTTTCTTTGGTTGGATTTTATATCATCTTTTCATCAAAAAGGATTTGAAAAAAAACTTAAACAACATGTACCTTGGATTTTTTTTCATAGGAACTTGGGTATTATTCTACTTTTTTATTGTTGAGCTTTTTTAATGTTAAATTTGCTCTACTTAAAAGCATTCTCATAAAAAAAAGCTTCTGAAGGTTTTCAGAAGCTTTTTTGTTTTGCTGCTAAAGTTGTTGATAAAGATTTTAACTCCATACTATATTTATATATTCTATTTTTATTTTTGAAAAACGCAATTACTTAACACTAAAATTCTCCAGAATAAATATATTATAAAAATTATGGACATAATTGAAAAAATAGCGCGTAAATCTTATGAAAACAACATTAGATTTACAGGTGACAACGAAAGAACATCAATAAACAATGTAAAACTTGAACTGTATGATTTTGAAAATCAATTAGACAAGATTAAGTTTTTAAATATTCATATTGACTTGATAAATGAAGAATATCAAAAACACTTAAAAATATGTAAAAACCTTGAAAATTGCGGTGAAAATGAAAGAGCCGAAACTTTAATATTTTATTTGAAACAAGAACTTATTAATTTAGGCATTCAAATTAACGATGATGCATTTACTTATGATGAAAAAATCAACAAAGACTCTCAACTTGAAGAAATTTTAAATCAATTTAACGAACTTAAAGCAGGACAACAGGCAATTTACGATGATGTTTTAAACGAAATTCAAGAATTAAAAGAATTATATTTTTTAGGAAAAAAGAAATGGCATCAACTCTTAGCTGGTAAAATTATTGAAATGACTGCCGGAGGAATTATTAGCGAAACAATATCCAAAGATTTACTTTCTGCAATAAAACCTTCTCTTCGAAATTTATTAAACTAAAATACAAAACAAATAAGATTACAATTAAAAGAAAAAAAAATGAATTTTGACTTAATAGCTTTTATTTTTACCACATTTACCTCAATATTATCTGTTTTTTTATGGTTTCGTGATGAATTACAAAAATCTAAAAGCCAAAGAATGAAATTACTGTATCCTGTATTTTTTATTCTTTTATCAACTACCGCAGTTTACTACTACTATCAATTAGATGAGATCAAGAAAATCGAAAATGAAGCTGAAAGAATATCAAAAGATTGGCCGAATGTCGATATGATACCTTTTTTAAGCAAAGGAGAAAGACTTGGCATAATTTTGACTGGCCAAACTTTTCTTGAAAAATACAAAAGTAAATTTCCTGATACTTATAAAGAATTTCAGAACTTAAAAAAAGGAAGATTAGGAGATTACAAACCAAAGCATGGTACAAGTGGAGAATATGACGAATATAGCGACTTGGAAGATGTGTGTGGCGCAACAATTACAATTATTTCAACTTTTAAAAAGACCGATTCCCAAAAGTAATTAAAACTTCCAAGCGAGACATCCATGACAAAAAATGCAATTATCATATACTGCTCTATCTTATTTTTAACAATTGGAATGCTATTCCCCTACTACTTAATTAAAGATAAAATAAATTTAGATAATGAAACATTATCTTCTATTGGAGGATATGTTAGTGGCGGAGTATCTATTTTGAATTTGTTTGTATTTGTGTATCTAACAATATTAATTGCACGATACGAAAACATAAAAAGCAATAATGAAATCAAATCTCAAAAAATTATTGTTCAATCACAATTTAGGCAAAGTGAGCTTGAAAAATTAATAATCGAATTAGATAAACCTTTTGATACCAGCCAACCTTCAGATAGTGAATTGAGTATTTATCGATTTTCAAAAGCTCATGTAGTTGTTAACAATTTTCTAAACAGAAATCAGTATTTATTTCCAATTTTTAATGACAAAAGATATTTTGAAATGGGTAATAATATTGCTACAACTTTTATTGAGCTAATTGAGTTTGTAGAAAGCAAAGACAAAAATGAAGAAAAATTCCATGAACTTTTTATCAAATTATTAGATCAAAAAAGTAGATTTATTCATGTTTTACAAGTATTCATTATAGACGAGCTAGAAAGATAATACTTGTTTTTTATAATCCAAATAATCCAACTTGACGAAAGAAGATTCCCAGCATCACCAACGAGTTGTCAAACTATGAAAAAAATTGCGGAAATCACTCTGGAATTTTTGTCGGTTTTGCTTTTGGTTTCTCCTTTCGTCGAAATGAACTTTTATAAAATAAATTTCCTTTAGTCAATATTTAAATAAGGATCTAGAACTTCTGCTAATCTATTTAGCCAATAAAAATCATCACCGATATGATTTATTTCAGATTCTAAGGTTTCGCAACCGCGCATCGAACTTAACGAAAGCACATAATTGACTTCTCTTATCGCTTTCGCCATATCTTTTACATCAATTACTTCAGTAAAAAAGTCTTTTAGTCTAGTTTCAAGCTCATTCGAAAAACATTCTGTAGCCATTATCTTATTTTTTATTTGAGGCAAATATAATAATTTGTAGGCACGCATGCTATCGAAAGCGAAATAAATCTTTCCATTTTTGAAATATGGACATTTCAGAAGAAAATTATATCATAAATCTTGGTATTCACATTAGACAATTACGTGAAAAGAAAGACTTATCACAGCAAGGTTTAGCTGATGATTCTGGCGTAACAAAATCTCAAATAGCAAGAATAGAAACTGCCAAAATCAATACTTCTGTAAAAACTCTTGTAAAAATCGCTAATGCTTTAGATATTGAACCTAAAGAATTGCTTGATTTCCCTTTGAAGTAAATTCCTCAAAGCATTGAAAAAATTCAAGAATCTTGTCTAAAGATTTCAGCTAAAGCCAATTATCATTCAAAATCAAATACCTCCAGCTAAAGCAGGAGGCAATTCACAAAGCTTTACATCTGATTTTTTTTCAGAAATTTCTTTAATTATTTATGATTTAATCTTTAAATATTCTTATTTTTAAAATACCAAAAACCTAATTCTCCTTATTTTATTCATTTTTTAAATCTCTAAAATCATTTAGAACACATGAAAAAATACAGATTATTAGTCTTCCTTTTAGGAATTATTGCGGTTTTTTACTTCGTAAGAACGATTCGAAACTATACCGTTAAACAAGAAACTCGAACTATAAAATCGGAGCATTTTATTGTTTCCTATACTGGAATTTACAAAAGCGAGGCTGAAAAAGTCAGCAACCATTTAGAAGAGAATTATTCTAAAATTAGAGAAAATCTAAAAGATGTACCGCACGATTTAATAAAGGTTTTTGTTTACGGTTCGCAATACAAATTTAACGCCGCAACTGGTTTAGAAGAAAATACAAAAGGCACAAGTCGTGGCCCAAACGAATTTCATTTTGTCTGGACAAATTGGTTTAATTCGATTTTCCCAGACGACCCGCTAAAAACGGCGCTGCATGAATTTACGCATTGCGTTCAGTTAAATATCTTAATCTACAAAGCCAAAGACTCTATTATCACGCAAGACAGACGCACTTTTGAAAGGGAATTTGACAAAAAGTTTGGCGCAGAATATCCACGCTGGCTTTGGGAATCGATCAGTATGTTTGAGGCGAAAGAAGTAAATAGGTTAAGTGTAAAATATGCTAAAAGCAAAAACCTGACTTTGGAAGAGCTAAATAAAAGCAATCAAATCTATAATATTGGCCACACAATAATCGAATATCTTACTCAAAAATGGGGCAAAGATATTCTACCCAAATTAATCGCTTCTTTCGGCAATATCGAAAAAACATTAAACGTATCGACTGAAGAATTTGAGAAAGGCTGGATTGCTTTTTTGGAGGAGAAGTATTAAATATTTTTATTTCACGCAGATTTAAAAGATTTAAGCAGATACACGCAGATTATTTATTTTCAAAATCTAAAAAAAATCTGCTATAATCTGTAAAATCTGCGTGAAAAAATGCACATCTGCACAAGAAGCTTGAAACTAAAAAACCTTTGCCAAAGTTTAAAACTTTGGCAAAGGTTCAATATATCATTTTTTGGAATTTGGGATTTATTTATTGGAATTTATTATTTCAATAATCTTATCCACATTCACTTCGCTATAGTCATTGATATAAAAATCACATGGAGGAAGTTGCTCTTTTGTATGTGTGCTTAAAACACCAACGACTTTCATTCCGGCATTTAATCCTGCTGTAATTCCCGAAAAAGAATCTTCGAAAACCACACAATCAGACGGAGAAACGCCAACTCGTTCTGCCGATTTTAAATATACTTCTGGATTTGGTTTATGAAATGTAACGTCTTCGCTAGACATCATCGAATCCATTTTTTGGTCGAGTTTCAAGAAATTAGCAATCAAATCTAAATTGGCGCGTGGAGCCGATGTTGCAACAGCTGTTTTGAATCCGCGAGATTTTAGTTCTTCTAAAAACTGCATATAATACGGAATCGTTTCTACTTTGTCTTTATAAATTTCACGGAACATTCCTTCTTTTTCGTCTTCCAATTTAATCAATTCTTCTCCTTGAATCGGACGCTTGAAGAAATGCGTCATGATATAACTGTTGTGTTTTCCGTACATATGCTCTTCAAATTCTTTATTGGTGTACGGAATTTTATATTTATCGAAAAACTTTTCAAAAGCGACTACATGATGCGGATTGGTGTGGCAAATCACGCCGTCCATATCAAAAATTACACATTGCTGGCTCATAATTTTATTTGTTTTTTAAACAGGTACAAGATACGAGCATTTATATTGTTTCTCGTCTTTAAGTAAGTTAATAAAGTCTTATTTCTCGCAGGATTTTGTTTAGAATCTCGCAAAGTCGCTAAGACGCAAAGTTTTGTTTCACGCAGATTTTAAAAAGATTTAAGCAGATATGCGCAGATTATTTATTTGTAAAATCTTAAAATAAATCTGCTTAAATCTGCAAAATCTGCGTGAAACAAAATCCTTTTAATCTTATTAATCGGTTGCAAAAAAATAAAAATCTTTGCGTCTCTGCGACTTTGCGAGATTAAAACCTTTAGCCAATCCAAATTTTACTTTTTACCAAAGTCATGGTTTGTCTCAAATGTTGATTACAAGCAATTAGGATAATCAAAACCACTAAACCGTAACCTACAACTGTGTAAATCTCCATATCGGCTAATAAAGTCGATTGTTTGGCTATTGTACCGAAAACCTTTTTCATAGCCAGAACATTAGCATTATCTGCCGAATATCCTTTAGCAATAAAACTTTGCGTAGTTGAAGCAATTGCGTTTTGTGCTTCTGGATTTTCACCTGTTACGAATTGGCTTAATTTCAAGAAGTGTTTTTTATTCAAGAAAACCATTGCATTCTGCATCACGCAGAAACCAATTGTACTTCCCCAGAAACGTCCTGAAACCCCAACAATTCCAGAAGAAACCGCCATATTTGCCGGAACCGATGATGTGGTAAATAAGATGAGCGGAACAAATAAAAACCCCACACCGATTCCTTGCAAAATATAGGGAATGATAATATCGCTCAACGCAACATCTGGCACAAAAAGAAACGTAAACCAGAAGTGGAAAATAGCAATAAGCGTAAAACCAATCATGAAAATAATTTTAGTCGAAACCGATTTCATCAAGAAAAAAGCAGCCAAAATAAGTCCGATTACGTTTCCTAATCCGTTTATGTACTGCACGCCCGCCACACGCGATGGATCCCAATTCCAGATTGAAAACATCGCGGAATGGCAAAGACTCAGTGTCGCCCTGCTGATATAGAAAAGGAAAAACAATAAAAATCCTATTCGCAGATTGGCGTATTTTATGACTTCAAAATTGAAACTTGGTCTTTTTACCAAACGTTCTTTAAAAATGAATAATCCGCCTGTGATAAGCGAAATCATCAACATTAAAACCATTTCTGAAGATTGTAACCAATATTTTTTCTCAGCATAAACAAAAAAGTAGGCACCGCAAAGAATCGAAATTAAAACCAAAAAATAACTCATCCAATCAATTTGATATAACGGGATTTTCTTCGTAATTCGGTGCCCTCTGAAAGTAACTAAGATTAAAAAGACGTTTAAAACCTGCAGTCCACCCGAAACATACAACATGTATTTCCAGTCGTAATGATCGAGAAACCACACGGCGATATTCATAATAAACGGCGTTGACAACAACAGCGAACCGTAGTAAAATGAAAACCCAATAATTATGGCATTTTTAGAATTAAACTGCTCAATAAGTAATTGTCTTATCGTGATTACAGGAAGCGCCATCAGGATTCCTTCCGCAACTCTCATCAATAAAAAAACCGAGAAATTGGTTATATAAGCCGATGTAACAATCGTAATTCCGATAAGGGAATAGACCGCCATCAGATAATTTTTCGCAGGAAAAAAACTCGAGAATCGACTCTCTATTAAAATGGTTGCCAACAGAGTTCCGTACGTCACGCACATTGCAAACTGCAAATCTTCTGGCTCAATGTCCAGAAAACTCGCCGCATACGTTACGTTTGACGTATAAACTCCCAATAAAATCATGGAATGCAGCAAACAAACGAACAAAATAATAATGATCGCCCATTTTGGAACCCATGATTTAAATATACTTTTATCTTCCATTTTATTTGTGCGCAGCAACAACCGTAATGTTCATTCCTGCTCTTAAAAAATCGGTTTGTTTGTCTTGTTCTTTTAACTGAATTCTAACTGGAATTCTTTGTTCAATTTTCACGAAGTTTCCAGTCGCATTATCTGGAGGAAGCAACGAGAATCTCGCACCACTCGCAGGCGATAACGAAGCAATTGTTCCCACAAAAACTTTGTCATTTATAGCGTCAGCTTTGATTTCTACTTCTTGTCCAACCGTTAAATATTGTAATTGTGTTTCTTTAAAGTTCGCTGTAATCCATTTTTCTTTACTTACGATAGAAAGCAAAGACTGTCCTTCTTTAACCATTTGTCCTGGCTGTAAAGTTCGTTTTCCAACCCAACCGTCATAAGGCGCCGTAATTACCGTGTACGAAAGAAATAATGCCGCATTATCTGCAACAGCTTGTTTCGAAGCAATATTGGTTTGCGTAGTCGGAACATTTGCCTCAGCAACAGAAGTGCTCAAAGAAGCCGAATGAATTCTATTTTTCATTTCTGAAAAATGCGCCTGAGCCGATTCGTAATCTGCTTTTACTTTTTCTAATTGTTGAGAAGTTGCCGCTTCTTCGCTCACCAAAGCTTTATATCTTTCATATTCTAATTTAGTTTTCCAAAGATTCGCTTTTGAAGCTTCCAATTGTGCTTCGTTAATTGCCGTTGCACTTGCTGTGTTAATAGCATTTTTCTGAGCCACAACGTTGTTTTGTTCTGCGTTTTGAACATCGGCAAGAGCCACATTCAATTTCGATTTATATTCTCTGTTATCAATAATTACCAAAGTATCTCCTTTATGCACAAACTGATTTTCGTCAAAACGAACTTCCTGCACATAACCCGTAATTCTCGACATAATTGGCGTAACGTATTGCTCCACCTGAGCGTCATTGGTTTCTTCGTGATTTCGGTTAAACACATAAAACCAAATTCCCAAAATAACCCCGCTTATAACCAGCGTACACGCAATAATTGTTATTAGTATATGAAACGTCTTATTTCTTTTAGTTTCATTTTTTATCTTAACCATCTTTATCTCTTTATCTTAGTTCTTTTTAAGTCTTTTCTCTTGCTTCTTTCTTCTATAAAGTCTAAACAATTAGCTCTGAGGCATAATCCCAGCCGTATGCATCATCTCATAATGTTTCAGAACAGCATCCAAATGAGTAGCAATTTTATTGTATTTCGCTTGAAGCAAAGCATTATCAGCATCAACCATTTCGGTAATTAAAACCAATTGATTTAAATATTTCAGTTTTACGATTCGGTAGTTTTCTTCAGCTAAATCCAAAGCTTTGTCAACCACAACAAACTTCTCAAGGATTTCCTGATATTGCGTGTGCTCTTTGTACAACTGATCCTGAATTTCATCTTTTATGATTTCGTTCTGCATTTTCTGCGCATCGATTTTGGTACTCGCTTTTGCCACTTTCGTTTTGTTTTTATACAAAGCCGAAAGATCAAAACGCGCCTCGATTCCCACTTGACCTAAAGTGTACAAATACGGATTTGGCGGAAAGAATTTGTAGTTTGGATAATAAAAACCATAATTCCCAAAGAAATCTACAGTTGGCAGATAATTCCCTTTTACCAATTTCAATTCAGTTTTACTAATGTCTAATTCCTGACTCGCCATTCGCATTTCTTCATTCTGCATGGCTTTGCTCAGATAAAAATCATACGGATCTACGCCGTTCATTTCGTCCAAATTTGCAGTGGTGTCAATTACAATTTCTTCGTTTTCCGGAATCTGAATTAAAGTCTTCAGATCGTGAAGCGCTATCTGAATGTTTTTGGAGTTTGTAAGCGCATTCAACTCACGATCTGAGAGCTGTAATTCGGCACGTATAACCTCATTTTTGGTTATCGTTCCGTGTTTCTGAAGCGATTGCACTTCTTTTAATCGGTTTTTTTCTTCTTTGATGTTTTCTTCAAATATTTTTTGAAGTTCCATCATTTTGTAAATCGCCAGATAATTGGCCACAACTTGCAGCTCAATATCATTTTCTGTTTTTTCCGATTTTATTTTTGCAATTTCGCTTTCCTGATTCGCAATTTTAATCGCGTTATTAATCTTGTTTCCAACGTAAATTGGCATTTTAAAAGTTGAATTTACCTCATAAATTTCAGGAATTGCTTTCGTAACTTCTTTTCCGTTTAAGAAACCATCTCCTTTAAATTCTGTAATGTTGGTAATTCTAGAGTACATTCCGTTAAGTTGTACATCTGGTAATCTAAGTTCTTTTCTTTCTTTGATGTTTTGCTCAGCGAGCGTAATCTCCAGTTGAGATTTAAGGACTTTTTTGTTGTTTTACTTCGCCAGTTTCATTGCTTCTTGTAAAGAAACCGTATGAACTTCCTGAGCTTGTAAACTATTGAATACTAACACCATTAGTAAAATCAATAAGCTTCTGGGAAAACAATCTTCTTTAGAGTTTGTTTTTGTAAGGAACATGAATATTTGAATATTTTATGCTGCAAAGTTCCTTCATTTTTTCCTTGGCGGATGATTCTAAAAAGTCAATAACATATTCATTTCGGACAAATGTTAAAATCCATTTTTCGAAAACGTTATATTAAAATACTGAAAAACAGATAATTGAAATTAAATTTGTTTCACGCAGATTTAAAGGGATTTTAGCAGAGGACGCAGATTTTTATTTTTGCTCCCGCAGATTTGGCAGATTTAGCAGATTATAAAGCATTTAAAAAAATTCCCTAAATCTGCTCCCGATAGCTATCGAGACTGCGAGAGAAAATTTTTAACATCAAATAAAGAAAATCTGCCAAATCAGCTTAAATCAGCCTTAATCTGCGTGAAACAAAAAAATCATTTTCCGCGCTCCAAAATTTCCTCTCCGTTTAGGTAATCAGAAGGTCTTTGGCCTAAAATCTTAAAAAAAGTATTACTGAAAGTCGGAACACTATTATAACCAACTTCTAGAGCTACCTCTTTAACAGAAAACTTTCTTTCTAGTAAAAGTTCGATCGCTTTAAGGATTCTTCGAATGGTATAATATTGAATAAAAGACATCTTGAGATCTTTTTGAAACAAGCGATACAAAGAGCGTTCGCTAAAACCAAATTCATGCGCCACATCAGCAAAAAGAATCGTTTCTCCCAAATTATTTTCGATATGTCGAAGTATTTTCCCTAATCGTTTATCTTTAGGCTGAGGTAACTCTAAAGGCAGATTATTAGTGCATATTTGAGGAAGAATAGCTTTGATAGCTTTTGCAATCACGAAATTCGGAGAACCTTTTTTCAAATCCCCATTCCACTGATTGGTAAACATCATCATTTGAAGCAGTAAATTGTTTACCGGATAAATGCCTTCGCTTTTATAGAAATCATCTTCATCTTTTTCAACCGGAAAATATAGATTTCGCATCATCACATGTTCCGATTTTGGTTCGATACTATGTTCTAATCCCGCAGGAATCCAAATAAAATGTCTTGCAGGAAGAAAATAGGATTTTGTTTCAGTTGTCACAAAAACCACATCACCCTCCGCGTATAACATTTGCGCTTTGTTGTGTTTGTGTGTTGGAACCAACAATTCGCCCATTATATCATGATGGCAGTAAATGCTTTTTTTATCAGCATCTACTTTCGTGAGATAATATTTGTCTAATTTGAATGTTGATTGTTCCATAATATAAAGATAGGAAAGAAATAAATTCCAATATTTAAAATTCAATCATCCACACAGTTTGTCATTTCGACGAAGGAGAAATCTCCACGAGTAGCTCCGTACAGAATGTCGCCAATCTTTGTAGAGTTTCTTGCGGAGATTTCTCCTTCGTCGAAATGACAAACTAGACGGATTACTTTAAAAACCTTAATGAACTTTGCGTAAAATCTTAGCGCTCTTTGCGGTTAAACTCCAAAAAGTTTACATAAAAAAAATGCCTCTCGTAATGAGAGGCATTTTACAAACTTAAGCGGTCTGGACGGGACTCGAACCCGCGACCCCATGCGTGACAGGCATGTATTCTAACCAACTGAACTACCAAACCCTGCGTTATTGTGGGTGCAAAAATACAACAGAATTTCGTTTCTGCAAGCGTTTTTGAAAAGAAAATTTCAAAAAATTTTTAATGACTTAAAATCCAATATTTTAAAATTTCATATTTTCATTAAAAAGTAGGAACTTTCTTTTATTCAATCGAAAAAACCTCAAGTTTAAAAGCAAAAAGCCCACAGCACTGCATCAAATTATCAGCTTTGCGAACTTTGTATTTCTCAAAAAACCACCTTTGCGAACTTTGCGTATTCTTTGCGCTCTTTGCGGTAAAAATACACAAGTAATTTTAGTTTAGAATATACCACTCTTTGTAGAGCCACTCGCGGAAATTTGCTTCGCCTGTTCGCTATCGCTCGAATCTCCTTCGTCGAAATGACAAACTGCATGTAAATTGGAATTGATCAAAAAAAAAAATCCGCAAAGCTTAAAAAAAACTTTGCGGACTTTGCGTAAATCTTAGCGCTCTTTGCGGTTAAATAATTGTGAAACCAAATAGTCTTAAATCAAAAAAGCCATCCACAAAAGTGGAAAGCTTTTCATTGGTCTAACTACTAAACCAGCTACGAGTTACAAAGTCGTAGCAAAACAACACAACTAATTTTAGATACCGTTTTTGGGCAAAAAAGCCTTTCCATGAAGGAAAGGCTTCTCCCAATATTGCGGTCTGGACGGGACTCGAACCCGCGACCCCATGCGTGACAGGCATGTATTCTAACCAACTGAACTACCAAACCTCTGCGTTATTGCGGTTGCAAAGATATAACAGAATTTCATTTCTGCAAGTGTTTTTATAAAAAAAATTAAAAAAAACTTTAAAATATTATCCAAAGTTTTGTTTTTCAACCAAATATGTAGTCAATATTTTTTCAAAATTATCGCCAACATTTACCGGAACGTACTTAATTTGGTTCTTCGCGCAGGTTAAAGCCAGATTTTTAAAGTAAGCTTCTACCCTTTTTTCATATTCTTCTTTTACATTGTCTGCAAAAATCGAAACCTCTTCTCCCGATTCTAAATCAATAAACTTTCTTGGGGTGTTATCAAAATCAAACTTCAATTCGGTTTGATTATCAACCACATGAAACAAAACTACTTTGTGTTTGTTGTGTTTTAAATGCTGTAAAGCGTTGAATAATTTCTCGTCATCCTGCGTCTGAAACATATCAGTAAACAAAATAATCATCGAACGGCGGTGCATTTTCTCTGCAATTTGGTGCAAATATCTAATTGTATCCGTCGTTTTCTTTGCTTTTGGCTGTTCTAATAATTGTTCCAACTTATTCAAAAGCATTCTATGATGACGATCGCTTCCTTTTTCTGGAGCATAATATTCGTAACTATCCGAGAAAACGCTTAAACCAACAGCATCGCGCTGTTTCTTTAGAATATTCATTAAAACTGCCGACGCCAAAACCGCAAAACCAATCTTCTTTTCATAAAAAGGCTGATTCGATTTCAATTCAGGATAATGCATTGACGACGAATTATCGACAATCAAATGACAGCGCAAATTGGTTTCTTCCTCAAAACGTTTCGTATACAAACGATCCGTTTTGGCAAACAATTTCCAATCGATATGTTTGGTGCTTTCGCCTGCGTTATAGACTTTATGCTCGGCAAATTCGGCTGAAAATCCATGAAACGGACTCTTGTGCATTCCAGATATAAAACCTTCCACAACCTGATTTGCCAGCATTTCAAGATGCTGAAAACTCGAGACTTTCTCTATTTCCGATTCAATTTTCATTCGGTTTCTTTTTTAATATTTTGTGCTTTATAAAGCAAATCTGTCGCCTGAAACAATTTACGCTTCAAGATCGTACTAAAATTAGGGTTTTCTTTCAAGAATCGCTGTACTTCATCTAAAGCATATTTAGACGAATATTTTCCAACGGTATTATCCAACCAATCTTTCGGAAAGAAAATATCTCCCGTACGTTGGATTTCATCTACCAAATCTAGTGAAAATCTAATATATTTCTGTGCACTTTCCTGACGAAGCGGATGATTTACATTGGCCAATCCAGTCGAAACCCAAGATTCTTTTTCACGATTCGCATCGTCTTTTAGAGATTCTATAAAAGCATTTCGAACTGATTCGTCTTTTGATAAAGAAGGAAGCAAAAATTCAAAACGTTTCTTTTTGTCTGGATTTGAAATGGAATTTCTAGTTTTCTCTAAAATTTCATCAGCTTTTTGATGTTTGAAAATCGCCAGATTCATTGCCATATTGGTATAATCGTCTTCGTTTAATTTTAGACCAGAAATCGAAATTTCTCTATTCCAAACCTTATACAAACTTGCTTTTCCCGACTCAGAATAAGCAACCGAACTGAATAAACCAAACAAAGTCTTTTTAATATTCGAAGACAAATTAGCTTGCAAACGTTCGTACAGAATCCCTACAAGCTGTTTTTGTACTTTATTTTGCTGTTTTTCGGTGAAAAATCTCCAATAAATCGTGTTCAGATTATTAGAAACAATTCGTAAAACCAATTCATTTCCTTCCGACTGAATTCCTTTTAAAAAGCATTCATAAGCCTTTTCTGGAGCAATATTTCCAATTAATGTATTTTCATAGAGATTACTATAAGCCGAAGCCCTCGCCACCTCATCTTTTAAACTGGCGATATCATTTAAATTATTCCCGTCAAGCGGAAAAACTCCGTATCCAAAACCATTATAATTGTAAATAATCGTGAGCGGTTTTTCAAGTCCGATAGCCTCTTTTAAAACTAAATTTTTATCTGTAATATTTGCCGTCAACACTTTTATTTCATTGGTATAAACTAAACCAATTTGAAAAATCTGAGGCCAAACGTTATTCGATTTATCTTCCGCTTGTTGTGTAATTTCAAAGTTTTTGATTTTGTTTTGAGCGTCATATTCGATTTTATCTGAAAAAATCGCTCTTCCCGATTTATTCACCCAAACTTCGCTCCATTTCTTCATATCCAAAGACGTTTCGGCATCTAGAATTTCTACCAAATTATTCCAATCGGCATTATCATTGGCATATTTTTCAATGTATTTTTGAATTCCTTTTTGGAAAGCATCTTTTCCCATTGAAGCTTCTAACTGACGCATCATAATTGGCGCTTTGTTGTAAATCATAGCGCCGTAAAGCGAACCTGCATCTTTCAAATTAGCCAAATGTTGTCGTATAGGATGTGTACCCAAAGAACGATCTTCCGCGTAAGCGCTAGGATAATGTGCTGTAAAAAACTGCAGATTATGATTGACTTTTGGAAAGATAGGATTCATGATTTTATCTGCCATGAAGTTGGCAAAAACCTCTTTCATCCAGACATCATCAAACCATTTCATCGTTACCAAATCTCCAAACCACATGTGCGAGGTTTCATGTGCGATTAATTTTGCTCGGTTTAATTTTTCGCTATCCGTTGCGCTATTATCCAAAAACAAAGTCGATTCTCGGTACTGAATTGCACCGACATGTTCCATTCCGCCGTATTGAAAAGCCGGAATTGCGGCAATGTCTAATTTTTGAAAAGGAAATCTATAATTCGTATATCCTCTCAAGAAATCTACAGATTGTTTGTGCAACTTAAAAATAGTATCGGTACTGTTTTGTATTTTTTTCTCATCATTTTCGCGATATAAAAAATTCATTTCACTAAATCCCAACTCTTGTTTAGTAGTTTTAAATTTTCCGGCTACGAAAGAAAACAAATAAGTACTCATTTTATCCGATTCATCAAAGCCATACCTCATATAAGCAACATTATCAATCACAATTTCATATACTCCAAAAATTCGGGCAGCAGTAAGAACGGTCCAGTCAACAGGAACCTGAAGAGTCAGTCTGTAAGTCGCTTTTAAATCCGGCTGATCAAAACAGGGAAATAAAGTACTGGCACGATCTGGAACCAATAACGTATAAAGAAAATCATCGTTTCTGTTTAAAGATAAATTTCCAGCGATAAACGAAATTTTGATTTTATTTTTTCCTAAAATCAAATTCTCCACAGGAATTGCAATGTGTCCTTTTTCATGAACAATAGCAATGTTTTTCCCGTTGGCTTCAATTGTTTTTATGTTTTGAGATTTCTCTTTAAAATCCAAATACAACGGCTCGCTCAAATCTGACAAAGACAAATCTAGATTAACCTTAGAAACAATATCTTCACTTTTCTTATTCGGAATTTCAAATAGAAGTTCATACTTGAGGTCTGAAATTTGATGTTTTCTAAATTGAGCCAATTGCTCTGAAACACCATCTTCCAAAACAAGTTTTCCTTTTGTTTTGGATTGAGAAAATCCAATCGTAATTGCCATAAAAAAAGCAAGAAAGGGGTAGAAAATTTTCATTTTTAGCGGAATATAAGATTCGCTAAAATAGCAAATAAGCTGATTTTTTACAAACAATTACTGCAACAACATTGCATTTAAAGATAAGATTTTTATATTTGCAACACTATTGCATTAAATAGCGCAAAAAACCTCATCTAGAAGTTATCTTCACGAATGAAACAGAAAATTAAATTTATAAATCTCTTGATGCCGTTAATCGTATTGTTCGCAATACTATTTCCTGCTGTCCATTCGTATGAGCATATACTGGATACGCATTCGCAAAAAGAGAAATTAGAATTTTCGGTTTCAGAAAAGCCACAGTTTAAGGCAAAACTTCATTCGTTTCATAAATGTTCGATTTGCGATTTTAAATTCAGCGCAGTTGGTACTTTAGAGTTTACGGTTTTTCAATTTTATAAAAGTATTGCTGTTGTAAAACACCTTAGTTTTTACAACGAACAGCATTTTGCATTTTTTAAAGGGTCTCTATTCTCACTTCGAGCCCCTCCTATTTTTACACTTTAATTTTTTGTGCACCTGATTGCTTGCCAATTCGGCAATTGATTTGTTTTTATGATTTTTAAATCTTAAAACACTTCAGCAATCTCATTCATTTTCAGCAGTTAATACTTTGCATTGACGATATATCTTGCTTTGAAATTTCAAAATTTCTTTGCTAGAATACTGCTTTTTCTGCACAAAAATTCCCTTTTCAATTTTATCGATTACAGCATTTGAGCTAAAACTTAATTCGGTTTTTTAGTTCTGTTTCTGCTGTTTTTCAATCATTCAGAAGATTGTTTCACCCCGCTGGGGCTCTTTTCTAAATAGCAAATTGATTTTCTATAAATATTTCGTCCCTCTGGGACTTAATACACTGAAAAACACTCTCGTAACCCAAACACTCTTTATAAAATGATCAAAATCAAATCAGAAAAAATGAAAACAACAAAACTCATTCTCGCTTCGGTTTTTGCTGCAATTGCTTTTACAGGTTGTAGTAACGACGATTCAGAAAAAGAACCAGCTATTCCTGCGATTGACAAAATCGAATTGGGACTTGGAAACAACGAAACAGCAACTATTGGCGAAGATTTCCATTTTAACGCGGAGGTAACTGCTGCTGACAAAATCAAAGATGTACAAGTGAAAATTGTACAAAAAAGCACTGAAACCTATTCTAAAGTTTGGTCTCACGAAATTACTTGGACGCAATATGCAGATGCCAAAAACGCAACGGTTCACAAGCATTTTGACATTCCAGAAGACGCTGTAGAAGGTAAATATGATTTCATTATTATCATCAACGATCAAAACGGAACAAAACTGGAAGTAACCAAAACCATCACGATTTACAAACTAGAAAATATTCCTGTAAATCCTGTGGCTTCAATCTTCACGGTTTTTATTAATGATGGTTTTATGTATCGAAAAGGCAAATTTTCTGATCCGGCCACTAAGTACAAAAACAACGATATTTTCAGTTCGCAAGTAACGCTTGAAGGCATAAAAGGCGACGGAATTATGTATTTGCTTTTGATTAATAAAAATGCTAAACACAATCCGGAAAGCGTTGATCAAATTGATTTTAGCAAAGTGATTGTTTATGATGTCATCGAACATAAAAATGTAGCCGATGCAGGACAATTCTCTAATGTTCCGTGGGATGGAGTAAAGTTTACAAGAGAAAAACCAAATCTTATAATTGGTGCTGCAAAAGACAACAATTCTCCTGTTCAGCAAGATTTAATTGCCAACAAATCTTGGGCTTCTGGCGATTATACTTTCTTGGTTTTGTATAAAAACACAACTTATAATATCAATTTTTCTCAATCAATTGATCTTCCATTTGCACTTTAATTCAAATCAAAAAAATGAAAAAGATAACATTTTTATTAGGCGTTTTTGCTTTGGCTTTTATTTCTTCTTGTTCTAGCGATAAGACGGAAATCGATACGGAATATCCTGTAATTGACATTTCAGCAAAAGAAGCTTTCCCAATTCAATGCAGTACGATCCAACGTGGACAAATCTTCACTTTCAAAGCGACTTTTAATGATAACGTCGAATTGGGTTCTTACAGCTTAGACATTCATCACAATTTCGATCATCATACGCACAGTACAGAAGTGACGACTTGCGAGACCGAAGCGGTAAAAAAACCTGTAAATCCAATGCTTTTCATTAACAATTACACTATTCCAAATGGCGTGAAAAGTTATGAAGCAACGGCACAAATTACAATTCCAGCCGATGTTGATCCTGGCGATTATCATTTTATGATCAGATTGACGGACAAAGAAGGCTGGCAGACGCTGAAAGGTTTAAGTATTAAAATTTTATAATCAGGATTTAATGAAGAATGCCCAATTCCTTTATTGGAAATATTGTTTTTTACTCGCTAGTTTATTGATTTCATCTGAAGTTTTTTCTCAAAATAAACCTTCAGAAAAAAAGCCTGAAATTAAAGAACTCGACGAAGTCTTAGTGAGCGGAAATGCTGTTGAAAAACGCAAAAAAGAAGAATCGCTCAATGTCGAAACCGTAAACAGCAGTTTTATTCAGCGTAACCTTGGCGGTAGTTTGATGCAGTCTTTACAGAAATTACCTGGCGTTAAAACCATTTCGATTGGTTCTGGAGGTTCAAAACCGCTTATTCGAGGTTTGAGTTTTAATCAGGTAATTGTGGTTGAAAACGGCTTGAAACATGAAGGCCAGCAATGGGGCGCGGATCATGGTTTGGAAATCGATCAATATGCGGTAAACCGAGTAGAAATCATAAAAGGTCCTTCTTCATTTATTTACGGATCTGATGCTGTGGGCGGTGCGGTGAATATTAAACCGCTTCCTCTTCCTTCTAAAAATACTTTTGGCGGAAGCGTTGACCTTACAGGAAAAAGCAATAATGCGCTATTTGGAAGTTCTGTTAATTTATATGGGCGACATGAAAATTGGTTTTTCGATTCTCGGGTAACCACAATGGATTACGGCGATTATCGTGTTCCAACCGATGTAGTTCATGTGTACAGTTATGCGGTTCCGTTGTATAAAAATCATTTGCGAAATACAGCTGGACGCGAACTCGATTTTCATTTGAGTACGGGTTATTCTGGAGAAAAATTGAAGTCGGTTTTTTATTTCAGTAACGTTCACACGAAAAGCGGTTTTTTCGCGAATGCGCACGGACTCGAACCAAGAAATGTCGATATCGAATTGCACGACAAATCAAGTCGCGATATTTTGATGCCGTATCAGCAAGTCAATCATTTGAAATTGAGCAATACGACTTCTTTTAATTGGGAAAATCATGCTTTTGAAACGCAGATTGGCTTTCAAAAAAACTTTAGAAGAGAATGGAGTCATTATGTTAATCACGGTTATATGCCCCCAATTTATCCAGATGACATGTATGCTCCTCAAGATTTGGAACGTCAATATGATAAAGATGTTTGGTCGTTTTCTGCTAAAGATGAATTTTCTATTAATCATCATCAAATCACCGTTGGAACTAATGTCGTTGCGCAAGAAAATGCCATTGGTGGATGGAGTTTTCTAATTCCAGCTTTTACGCAATTTAATGCGGGATTGTTTGCTTATGATAAAATCGAATTAAACGAAAAGTGGTTTCTTCACGGCGCTGTTCGTTATGATTATGGAAAAATCAAAATGAAATCGTATTACGATTGGTTTGAAAGTCCTGTTTCAGAAAACAACCAAACGCAATTGGAATATTTACAGCGTTCTGACGATTTGACTAAAACATTCAACAGTTTTACGTGGTCGGCTGGGGTAAATTATAATCCTGGAAATCTGACTTTGAAAGCTAATTTGGGGTCTAGTTTTAGAATGCCGATTGCGAAAGAATTGGCTTCAAACGGTGTCAATTATCATTATTTCAGATTCGAAAAAGGAAACCCAAATCTGGATGCCGAACGTTCGTATCAATTGGATTTGGGAATGGAATGGCAACAGCAAAACTGGTCTTTTCAACTAACGCCGTTTGTGAATTATTTTCCCAATTTCATTTATTTAAATCCAACTTCAGCACATGATATTTATTATGGAGCAGGAAATCAGGTTTTTGAATATGAGCAAAGTAAAGTATTCCGTTATGGTGCTGAATTGCAAACTCGTTATTATTTCTTAAAATCTTTAAGTGCAGAAATCGCTGCAGAATATCTTTATTCACAACAAAAATCTGGAAGTAAAAAAGGTTATACGCTTCCATTCTCGCCCCCGCCTTCTGTTTTATTCGGATTGAATTACGAGCCTCAAACAGGCTTTTTAAAAGATTCTTATTTCTCTGTTGATTATCGCCTTACAGCAGAGCAAAACCATATTGTTCCGCCTGAGAAAAAAACAGCCGAAAGTCATGTTTTTAATGTGGCTTTGGGTACAAAAGTAAAAACAGGAAAAGAGGCGATCAGCATTAATGTTCAGATCCAAAACTTATTCAATACAAAATATTTAAATCACACCAGCTTTTACCGACTTATCGAACTTCCGGAAGCGGGAAGAAATATTATTGTTTCGATGAAAATTCCATTTTCGATTTCGCGGTAAGCAAACCATTCAAAACTCAATTATTTACAAATTTTAAATCCTTTATTACAATGAAAAACAAGTTTTACAAACTGCTATTTTTATCTGTTTTATCGCTTTTTGCAGTTTCTTGCAGCAACGACGATGATAATCATGACGATCACGATCACGACCATGACACTTCAGAAGAACATACATTTGTTAGAGTTTTACTTTCTGACGAAAAAACAGCTGAGTTAACACTTTTTGATCCGCATGAAGATAAAATCAGTTCTTTTACGGCAAAATTTGCTAAATCGTCTTTGTACACAACAGAATCTGGACGTTATGCAGGAATTGTTCACAGAGACAATAATTTCGTAGAAACTTTCGACAGCGGACTAGAATTACACGGCGATCACATTGATGTGGATGATGTTCCTAAATTTGGAATTTTAGCGACAAGCGCATTAAAACCAACTCATTTTAAAAGTAAAATTGGAGAAATCCTAACTTTTAACGACGGAGACGGAACGCTTTCTGTTGGTAAAGAAGCAGATGTACACAAAGCGGGTGCAACATTCAAAACGATAAACGCTGGTTTATTGGCGCATCACGGTGCAATGGCGACTTTTACAAATGGAACTTACGCTATTACTGAAAAAGACAATTCTGTTACTGGAACACTTCCAGAAAAAGTAAAAATCATTGACAATACCGGAAAAACGCTTTTTGATGCTAAAATTCAAACCAAAGGAATTCACGGAAATGCTTCAGACGGAGTTTATGCTGTTTTTGGTTCTTCTAGCGGAATTTTAGTTGTGGAAAGCAACGGAAATCAAAAACTAATCGATCATCCATCAGATTTTGGAACTGCTTGGTTTGGAAGTATTTTAGAAACGGCTTCAGCTGGAAAATTCATTGGATTTACTGCTGCAAAAGGTGCTTATTTAATTGATGTTGTTGCCAATACTGTAAAACCAATTATCGCAAACACAACAATTATGCAATGTAAAGTAAGTTATGATCATAAAAAATTGGCTGTTTTATTGCATTCAGGAGATTTTAAACTTTATGACATCAGCAGTTTACAAGTTGCAAAAGAAGTTAAAGCAACTTCAGAAACAGCTACAGATGCAACATTAAAACCTCAAATGGCAGTTACAGATCGTTTTGCTTACATCACTTCGCCATCAACTGGAGAATTGTTGCAAGTAAACCTTTCTACATCGGCAATCAAAAAGACTAAGGTTTCTAGTACTCCTTATATGATTACGATTTTAGGTTATGAAAACAGCGAAACTCACAATCATTAATTGATTTTCGAACAAAATAAAAAAGTTTTATGCCACGAATTTCACTAATTTTCACTAATCAAATTAGCGCGAATTAGTGAATTCGTGGCTAAAAAAATAAAAAAGGTCCAACTTTCGCTGGACCTTTTTTATATAAATTGCAATCTAAGATTACAATAAAGCGTCTAAACTATCTGCGTAGGCTTGTTTCGGAGCTACTCCTACTTGTTTTCCTACTACTTCACCATTTTGAAACACCAAAACGGTTGGTATGTTACGCACACCATATTTTGCAGCAAATTCTTGGTTAGCATCTACATCTACTTTACCAACAACTACTTTACCAGCATACTCTTCGCTTAATTGGTCAATGATTGGACCAACCATTCTACAAGGACCACACCATGCTGCCCAAAAATCTACCATTAC